>Ga0208899_1000375_pt1 | contig 33149 bp, 42 predicted proteins | sample VirMetDEL_Nov_24_FD_184518 | JGI IMG/M metagenome (GOLD analysis project Ga0208899, IMG submission 184518) | Aqueous microbial communities from the Delaware River and Bay under freshwater to marine salinity gradient to study organic matter... | ecosystem: Environmental > Aquatic > Marine >... | reverse complement strand
GGAACAAATACCCTTCCAATTCCTAACATGATTTTCCAAACGTCTGTTGCAAATGTGGATCTTAAAGACCGCATGAGAATAGATGGCACAGGAGACATCAGTTTCTACGAAGACACTGGCACGACTGCGAAGTTGTTCTGGGATGCGTCTGCGGAGGCGCTAGAATTAGATAAAATTACAGCATTAGGTGACCAAAATACTAAATTAGCTTTTTCTCCTGCAAACACTGCCCGCATTTTTACAGGCGGTTTAGAACGCATGCGTATTGACTCGAGCGGCAACGTCGGAATCAACGCCACTACTGTTGCGGCTAACGGCCTTCAAATTGGTAACCTGTCTTCTACTGATACAGAGCAACTATACCTTTACAGTAACAAAGCCATCTTTAGTATTAGTACTAACGGTGCTACTAACGCCGCTGGTACAACTATTAATTATTCATGGGCAAACGGCGGTCAAGGGCCATTAAATTTTACCAATGCAACAAGCACGGTTATGACGCTAGATGCAAGCGGCAACGTCGGTATTAACAGCAGTAACCCATCTACTGGAAGATTAGTTATTCCTCAGAGCAACTCTGCTCAACCAGCTATTCACCTTCCAACTGACGAAAGTACGATACAAGGCCCGTCTGCAAATACCCAAATTCGCATGGGTGGCAACCTTGTTCTTGGCAGTGCTGGAATTACCAGTCTTTCTACTGCTGGCTCAGAACGCATGCGTATCGACTCAAGCGGGCAACTTTTGCTAGGACGTGGTGCTAATGTCGCAAGTGGCGCTGAAGCTACCCGTATCCAGTTCTACAACACAAATAGCACCTATGACATTGCTTCTATTAGAAGTTTAATTGGCGCAGGTCAAGTAAACAGAGGCGAACTTACTTTTGCTGTAAACAATGGTGCAGGCCAGCAGGAAAGGATGAGGCTAGATTATTCTGGCAACTTGTTGGTTGGGAAAACTGTTTCATCTTTTAACACAGCAGGAATAGAGGCACGCGCTGGCGGCACATTGTGGGCTACTGCTGACGGAACAAATGCGGCGTCTTTTAACAGAAAAACAAGTGATGGCGCTATTGTATTCTTCACCAAAGACGGCGTCCCAATCGGTAATATTGGTACTAACTCTGGCAACATTTATCTAACCGACGGCGCTAGGTCGCTTATTGTAGATGGTGGTGTTGTTAAGGCTGGTTACTCTACTGGCGGTGACGCAGACAATGCTCAAGACCTTGGTAGTGCTTCAGTCCGCTGGAAAGACCTTTACCTGTCAGGCGGTGCGTACCTAGGCGGCACAGGTTCAGCCAATAAGCTAGACGACTACGAAGAAGGGACGTTTACTCCCGCTTTAACAAATGCAGGAACCCCAACTTATTCTCGTCAATTTGGCATTTATAGAAAAGTAGGAAATTTAGTTTATATCAACTTAAAGCTAACTGCTTCTTCAATTTCATTAGCCGCTCAAACCTTTGGGTTTTCTGGTCTTCCTTTTACAGCCACAAATACTGATGACAATAACCAACGGTCTGTAGCGATAGTAGGCGGAGATTGTCAAAACTTAGGCTCTAATAGTCATACTTTAACATTTAGAACTGACGGGTCAGCGTTGGAAGGAGTTTATTTAAATAGCAACGGAAGTTCAGAGTACTATGCTTACAATCAACTTAATTCATCAAGCATAGAAATTCATTTATCTTTAACTTATATGACAGCCTAATTATCTCAAGTGGACTCTTGAGACGGACTAAAGGAGAAAAACAATGGCATTAACTAAAAGCGTAACAGCAGACAAAATAGAAGTAATAACGAACCCAAATGAAAACGGTGCCGACGAAACCTCTGTTCAAGTACGGACTGTTACTAAAGTACTCGAAGACGGCGCTGTGATTTCACAGTCGTATCACCGTCATGTAATTCAATCAGGTGACGACTACTCATCTGAACCCGCTAACGTGCGTTCAATCTGTGACGCAGTATTTGGAGACTAACAATGGCTACATGGACTATCGCAAATCTTGAAAGAGAATTATCGACAGGGGGCGTTACAGTGGCCCACTGGCGTGTTACTGAATCTGAAACTGTTGGTGACGACACATTCACTGCCTCTGCATACGGCACTGTAGGCTTTACACCTGACGCTGACGCTGATGACTTTGTTGCTTACGACAGCCTGACAGAAGAAGTTGTTATGGGCTGGGTACACGCAGAGGTAGATCAGAGTGCTACTGAAGCGGCACTGACAGCAAACATTGAAGCGCAGAAGAATCCTGTGTCTGCTGACGGTATGCCGTGGTAAACAATGTAAAAAAATGTTTATGGATATTGTTGATTAGTGTTGTTAGTCCCGTTTTTGGGCAGGACACTCCTGAAATAGATCCAGTGCCTGAGGTAGATCCTCCGCCAGTCAGAGATGATGGCGAGTATGAACCAGACATTGGTGGGGATGACACTAACATTGAGGGTGACTTAAACACGTCTAACTCAAACAACGGCAATGTCACTAAAACATTTAACGGTGCGGGGTCACGGTCTATGCCGGCAAGCACAGCCATAGCCCCCTCGTTAATGAGTAACGGAACACAGTCGTGTCTTAAATCGATATCGGGTGGTGTTCAGTTAGTTGGTATTGGTTTGTCGTCTGGCATGTATCGCCAGGATGAAGAGTGTAATCGGAGGCTTAACGCGATCACGCTTTCTAACATGGGCATGAAGGTAGCTAGTGTAAGCCTTATGTGTCAGAACGCGCAGGTATGGCGAGCTATGTTTATGAGTGCAACTCCTTGTCCAATCATTCGCTCAGGACGTTTGTTGGTAGGAAAGAATGCACTGTTAGCCATAAAAAAAAATCCTGAATTATGGATTCCTGATTATGCAGAAGCATCAGACTTTTACGACAGGCTTTTAGCTGGGGGTGGTAATGAAGATAGCGAGCAAGATTCTAGTGGCGATAGTCTTAGCGAACGTTTCCGCTCCACTAAACGCGACAGAAATTGATGATCTCGTAAACACTTCTCAGAGCATAAGAGATACGTTTGCTTATGGCATTAAAACAATTGCAGGTGGTGAGTCTTATGCCGGTCAAGGTTACATTGCTCCAGCCATGGCTAAAGATGGACACATTACTACTGAACAACAGAATGCCTATAACGCGGCTGTCTCTGCGGTTATGGCGGCTACTTACACATACAATCCTGGGGCAGAGGAGTACTTTCAGGATCAAGCGGATCAAGCCATGGATCAAGTATCAGAAATGATCGATGCATATGTAGAGGCGGCACAAACCATCATTATGGTTGCAACCGTTAATGAAATGGCACAAGACGCACAGACGGCAGAAGATGAACGTGAAGCTATGGCACTACAAGAATTTATGGGTGCTAACGATGTGACGTTACAGGATGAGGAGATTGAGGCTTACAACGATGCTCTATCTAACACTGAGCAAGCAATACAGGTGGCCGCCGCATACATGGCAGTTGCTAGTGATGAAGGTTTGTTAGAGCAAGCTAATGACATGGCATTTGATTTGCGTGTGACGTATGAAGAAGCGGCTTCTGTGTTTTTTGATTTAGACACAACAGCGGTTTGGGTGTCGTTTGATGGTGGTAGCACTATTCAGGGTTTGCAGGTAGGCAACTACTTTGTATCGCCTGAAGATGTTTTGACTAGAGCGGAAACGCAAGATTTCTGGACTACTAGCCCCGAAGGTGGTTGCTGGTTTGCTGAGAATCAACAGGAGTGTTTGAACGGTGGCCCTTGAAGACTTAGAAGTTAATGTCGGCGGGACGTCCATTAAGGGTGTTTGGATTGCTATTGTGCTGACATTTGGTTCAACAATTGGTGGCGGAATCTGGGCGGCGTCTCAGTTCTTTGCTGAATTGAATGAGCAGTCTGAAGCGGTGATCTCGGCTACAGCACAGGCTGACGCTCTGGCAACACGCTTTAACGACCTGCGCGATGCTAACACTATTCGCTTACAGGATATGGATAAGAAGCTGTCAAACATGGAGCAGGCCATGACAGCGGCTGATGTAGAAAATCTACAAGGCAAACTTGCAGAGCTTGGCGCTAACCTTGTGCAGATTATGGATGCACAGCAAGAATTATTAGATCTACGTGACCGTATTAGCACAGTAGAAAAGACGTCATCAGAGACAGAGTTACGTGTGTCTGGGAAGCTAGATTCTTTAAGCACGATTGATGATCGTTTAAAAAGATTTGAACGGGATATGGATGATCTATGGATGGCTATAGACGCAACTAACCCGCTAGGTGGTAACTAATGGATACAGCAGAAGAGGCATTGCGCCGCATTGAGATACATGAAGCTGAATGTCGGCTTATGCGCGAAATGATGGAAAAGCGTTTAGACCAAGGTGCCGAGCGTTTTAACAAGATTGAGCGGATGCTGTTAGCTATGTATCCATTTATTATCGCTTGCCTTAGTGCAGTGGAGTACTTCTCATGAAGTTTGATGCAATCAAAGGTTTAATAGGTGATCTTGCTCCTACCCTCGGAGCGGCCCTAGGAGGCCCTGTAGGGGGCGCGGCGGCTACTATGCTGGCAGATGTACTGGGTTGTGATCCTACGCCTCAGAAGATCGAGAAGGCCCTCCAGCAGGCTACTCCAGAACAGTTAGCTGAAATCAAGAAAGCTGAACTTGACTTTGAAGTCAGGATGAAAGAGCTTGAAGTTGATGTATTCGCGTTAGAAACGAAGGATATACAACATGCAAGGGAATCTTTTTCAGAAGATTGGACAGCAAGAGCGATTGCCATTATGTCTATCTTGCTCTTTGGTGGCTATGTTTTGCTCGTTACTCTCCAGCCTGCTGATGACAACGACCTCAATGTCGTTAACTTGGTGCTGGGTTATCTCGGGGGCATCGTGTCTTCTGTGGTGAGTTTTTACTTTGGTGCTAGTAAGTCAGGATCTAAGTAAGGAAAGATAAATGGCAAGATATGGCGACATTTTAAGAATAAACGGGCAACTTGTTGAGTTTACTCCTGTTGGCTATATGCCTATAGCAGGTAGGGAAGGCATGCTTACAAAGCCTGCGCCTACTACTAAACAGACAGGCCCTGTCGGTACGCCTAGTGCGCCGCCCAAGCAAATGCCAGGAGAGTCTGGGCCGTTTGATCCTAACGCTCCAGTACCAACACCTGCACCAGCGCCCGAACCTGAGGCAGAATTAGCGCCACCTAAGCCTTTACCAGATACAAAAGAGCCTGCACCAGCACCACAGCAAACAGGCCCTATTGGTATTCCTGATAGCGATCCTACAAAAAGACAACCTGGTGAAACTGGCCCAATTGGTTTTGATGACAATGCTGTAGAAGAAGTTGAAACAGCGCCAACAGACACTCCTACTACCACTCCTGTTAGGCAAGAAGAAGAAGCTATATATCCATATATGTATTCTACAAGAGACCTAGGCAGTGGCGCTCAGAGAGAATCATGGCAAGACCAACAAGTTAATTTTTTAACGCAGTCTCAGCTTCAAATAGAATTTAATCAAAACTCTGATCTTAAAAGAACTTTTGGTGATTTTAATAACTATCTTTCCTACATGGATGGAATGCTTGCTCTTGCAGAAGACAATCCAGAAATTGCTTGGTGGGATATTGGAAGACTAGATAGCACTACAGGAGAAACTTACGACGCAACTAGCGACCCTACCAGTTACTACTATGGTATGGAAGAAGAGGATATGCGTTCGGGGTCTACTGCTTTAATAGACGCAAATCAAAATAGAACAACTGACATTAGAACTGCTCTTGAGGCTATGAATGCCCTTCCTGGGTATCAACAGTTACTGCAAGATCACAATGTAGATCTTATATTTCAAAATAACGATGGAGACGTCTTTCAGTTTAACGGTCTTAATTCTGCAGAAATTTATGAAGTAGATGACTCAGCCACTCCTTACATAAAAGCCGGCATAGAATTAGTTATAGGCTTAATGGTAGGCGAGGCTACAGGCGCGTTTGCTAACTTTCTTTCGGAGCAAGCAACGCTAGGTAACTTAGGCGAAAGTCTTCAAGTTGCTTCTCAAGTATTTAATCAGTTTGAGCAGACGGGCTATTCCGTAAGTCAAGCCGCTTCAACTCTTAATAACGCTAATGTCATCATGAACATGGCACAAGCGGTTAATGAGTTAGAAGAAGGCGAGGAAAGCACTCCAGAACAAATTAACAACATAGTATCTCAAGCAATACAAATTATTAGGGATGTAGAGCCAGAGCCTGATACACCTCTTGAAGAGTCAGAGGTTGAGGTTGATCTTCCAGAGCCTACACAAGAAGAGCCAGAGCTTGATCTTCCTATCGAAATTGAGCCTCCAACTCTGCCGGAGCCTGAAGAAGAGCAAGAAGAAGAAACGGATATTTTTGCTGACACAACAGCCGAAGATTCTGGTTTAGAGTCAGATACGCCAATTACTGAAACTATATTTCCTGAATACTTCCCTGAGCCACCGCCAGAGCAACCGCCTATAGATCCTAGTCGTACTCCTGATTTTCCTGGTGGGCCACCACCTATTCCAGGGCCTCAAGGTGAAACAGGGGCAGAAGGCCCAGCAGGGCCACAAGGTGAAACTGGTCAGCCTGGTGAGCCAGGAGAACAAGGGCCTCAAGGCGAAACCGGAGAAACTGGAGCGCCAGGAGCGCCAGGTGAGCGTGGTGAAACCGGCCCTCAAGGGCCTCAGGGTGAGCCAGGCAGAGATGCAGATCCTGAGCAGATACGTCAAATAGTTTCAGAAGTAGTTGCAGGTATTGAATTCCCGCCTGGTGTTACACCAGAGCAAGTTTTAGAAATTATTTCTGGACAGCTTGCTAATTTGCCAGCAACAACAACGCCTGAGCAGGTTGAGCAGATTGTTTCAACAGCAATCAATAATCTTGAATTCCCGCCTTCTGTTACTGAAGAGCAAGTTAATGAGCTTGTAAACAATGTACAGCAGGGTCTTGAAGCAAACCTTGAAAACATAAGGTCTGAGTTAGGCACATCTATTGAGGGTGTTCGTGGTGAAGTGCGTGACGTAGAAGCCAGCTTACAAGAAGCACTTGCCGCTCAAGCCGAAGGCCAAACTAGAGAGCTTACCGAAGCAGAAGCGCGTCTATTATCAGAAATAACTGGCGTAGAGGCAGGTTTGTTACGGCAGTTATCTACTGTAGAAGGCGGACTAAATGCCCGACTACAAAATATAGGGACTGACCTTGATTCAGTTCGAGATGAGCTAGGTACGTCTATTCTTGGCGTTCAAAGAGAAGTAAGCGAGGTAGAGCGCAGTCTTACAGAAGCGCTTGAAGCCGCAACACTAGGCCAGGCTACAGCACTAAGTGACGCTGAAGCACGTTTGCTTTCTCAGTTAACAGGCATTGAGGCTGATATTCTCCAGCAAATGGCGGCATCTGAAGCCGGCTTAGAACAACAGCTACTTGATGTTGGAACAAACATTAATCAAGTGCGCGCCGATCTTCAGTCTCAAATTCAAACAACGCAGGAAGAAACGGCTCGAAGTTTAGAGCAAGCATCTGATGAGCGTCGTCAATTGCAAGAAGCGCTTGCCGCACAAGCCGCAGGGCAGGCACGTCAATTAACAGACGCTGAGGCTAGACTGCTTTCACAAATTACAGGCGTAGAGGCCAATACATTACGACAGCTATCTACTGTAGAAGGTGCGCTAAACAATCAGCTTAACCAGCTTGGGACAAACATAAACAATGTTCAAAACCAACTAGAGCAATCTATTGCTGGTATTGCGGCAGGACAGCAAACCGCAGAGCAAGAGCGCAGAGACTTACAGCAGGCATTGCTTGCAGTGGGTGGTGACGTTAATCGTTTGGATGCACAAACACGCCAACAATTTGAAGAGTTTGGCGAGGACGTTAATGAGTTGTTTGCTGACGTTAACGTAGATATCGAAGGTTTACGTGCGGGCCAAGTTAGTCAGCAGGAAGCATTTGAGCAGTATCAAGCTAGTGCAACAATTCAAGCGGCTGAAGCGGCAGAAGAGCGTCGTGATCTACAGCAATCAATTATTAATGTTCAGGGCGATGTTAGTCAGTTAGACGAAAACACTCGTCGTCAGTTTGAAGAGTTTGGCGGCACTGTTAACGATTTGTTTGCCGATGTAAATGTAGATATTGAGGGGCTACGACAAGGACAAGTTAGTCAGCAAGAGGCACAGAGTGATTTTGAGCAAAGCGTAACCGGCCAGTTTGGTGACATTACAGGACAGCTAGGCGCATTAGGCGGTCAAGTTAGCGGATTAATGTCAGATGTAGCCGGAATTGGCCAAGGTCTTGAAGGTCTTGGCGAGGGCGTTGCTGGGTTAGGCGAAGGGTTAGGCGCTGGACTAATGGGTCTTGCGGCACAGCAAGCCATGATGCCTGGACAAATAGCCGCGCTTACCCCAATTCAACCTCAAGAGTTTAAAGAGTTTAGACAGGGCCTTACTCGACGTAAGATTGCGACACCACTACAAATCGGCATGTTTACCGGAGGCGCTAGAAACGTATGACATACCTAAACTTAATGAACAGCGTGTTGCGTCGGCTTCGAGAAGAAGAGACCACATCTGTTACAAGCACCACCTACGTTAAGATGGTCGGTGACTTTATTAACGACGCTAAGACCTTAGTAGGTCAGGCGGCAGACTGGTCTGCACTACGAGAAACACTCACGATCTCGACGACCGCTTCGGACAACACCTATTCACTAACGGGTGGTGGCGACAACGTAAAAGTCATGTCGGTTATCAACGATACTCAAAATTGTTTTATGGAGTATCAGACTAAAGATTGGTTTAACGATGCGCTTTACATTTCTAACGCAGTAGAAGGTGCGCCTAAGTACTTTACCTACAACGGTCTAGACAGTAACGGCGATACTCAGGTTTTAGTTGGCCCTACACCCGATGGCGTATACAGCCTTCGTTTTGATCTAACTAAACGACAAGCAGATCTAACGGCCAATACTGACTCACTGCTTATTCCTGCTCAACCTGTCATTCACTTAGCAGTAGCGTTACTTGCGCGTGAACGTGGTGAGACAGGCGGCACATCGACTGCGGAATACTTCCAGATTGCTAATCAGTATCTATCAGATGCCATAGCAATTGATGCGGCAAAGCACCCAGAAGAGATGGTATTTAGGACGGTTTGATATGGCTCAACAACTGCAAAGCATCAATCTTGTAGCTCCGGCCTTTAAGGGTGTTAACACCGAAGACTCGCCGTTAGCACAAGACCCGTCTTTTGCTGAGATTGCAGATAACGCTGTAATCGACAAGCGAGGACGTATTGCCGCACGCAAGGGTCATAGTGTTATTACGACTAACAAGACTGTGCTTGGCAGTGCTTCTATTCGATCTATCAAAGAGTTTAGGGATGACGGTGGCAACACCAAGATATTCTCTGTGGGTAACAATAAGATCATTAGCGGTACAACTACGTTAGTTGATGAAACGCCTGGTAGTTACACAATTACTGCTGACAACTGGAAGATGGTGACGTTTAACGACAAAATCTATTTTTTCCAGCGTGGCTATGAACCTCTTGTTTACGACAATGCCGGTGGTTCAGTAATTAAGTTAAGTACCGTGTCCGGTGCCGCCGGAGTAGCCAGTGCCATGTACGGCAACGAAGTTCTAGCGGCCTATGGTCGGCTCTGGACGGCTGACTTTAGCTCTAACAAATCTACTATCTACTGGTCTGATTTACTTATTGGGCATGACTGGTCTGGTGGTACTAGCGGCAATATTGATATCTCAAAGGTATGGCCTGACGGCTATGACGAGATTGTTGCGCTGGCGGCACACAATGGATTGCTGATTATCTTTGGTAAGCACAGCATCATTGCGTACCAGGGAGCAGAGGCTCCTGCCACCATGTCAATCGCAGATACCGTAGCAGGTGTTGGCTGTGTTGACAGAGATACCGTGCAGTACACCGGCACAGACGTGTTGTTCTTGTCGCACACTGGACTAAAGAGCTTTGGCAGAACAATCCAAGAAAAGTCCATGCCGATTAGCAGTCTGTCTAACAACATTACGAAGGATATTATCGCCGCACTACAGAACGAAACAGAGTTCTTTAGGTCGGTATACAGCCCAGAAGAAGGTTTCTATTTGCTGACCTTTACAGGGCAAGACGTAACCTATTGTTTTGATGTGCGAGGCACGATAGAAAATGGCTCATATCGTGTAACGCGCTGGCCTTCTACAGGCTTTACGGCATATACCCGACTGGAAAATGGCACATTGCATGTAGGTACAACGGCAGGAATTAGCACATACACAGGGTATAGCGATAACGGATTTGGTTATCGATTTAAGTATTACAGCCCAAGCTTGACGTTTGGCGATAGTTCACGAATTAAGATCCTTAAAAAACTAAAGCCTACATTAGTTGGTGCTAACAACTCTGTGGTCTTTATGAAGTGGGCGTATGACTTTGACACTACATACGCTACGGCAGAGTTTACGGTAGGTACGCAGATTACTGGGTTCTACGGTGAAAGCGAATACACAACAGTAGAATTCACAGGTGGTCAGCTAACCAATCAACGTAGTTTGAACACCACAGGGTATGGAACAAGTGTTCAGGTAGGTCTGGAATCAGAAATTGATGGATCGCCCTTATCACTACAGGAAATTAACGTAATGGCTTTGATAGGTAAGCTACTTTAATCGGGAGATAACAATGATTTTTCCAACAGTACAAGCGCCTGCAACAACACAAGCAGATCCTAGCGCTCTTGGTCAAATATTTGGCGGCTTGATGGGAGCCGGACAATCTATCTTGTCTTCTCCTGATGCGCTTATGGGCTTAGGTGGCGGCTTGCTAACCAAAGAAGCTTATGACCGCCTAAGTAATATTGGCGAGCAGGCTAAACGTGAGGCTATGGGCCTTGCAGAGCGCGGACAGATGGAGTCACAGTTCAAACCGTTTACGGTGACTACGCCTACCGGCGCTATGTTTACTGCGCGTATGGGCGGTCAGCCTAGAATGCCTTCTGGTTTTGGCCAGCTAATGCCTAGAGAAACGTTTGGAGGGTTTGGCCCTGACTTACAGCCATTAGGTCAGCCTTCAATGATGTTGCCTCCAATCGAAGGAGGAACTTCTCCTTTGATTAGCTCAGGCTTGCGACAACTTAAATCAAGAGGCGATCAGCTACTTGAGGATTTGCCGCAAATGATGCAAACAGATCCTGCCTTAAAAGCGCAATACGACAATTTTTTTCAAGACTCTTTAAAGTCTTACCAAGCAAGCCCAATAACACCTGAAGGTGGCGCAAGATATTCCGCAAGTAATGACGCAATGCAAAAATTAAAACGCTTGATAATGGATCAAGAGCGGCTTGGGATTGCTCCAGGGGAAGTTCCCACGCCAGGCAGAGCAACTAGTTATATGCCTTTGCCGTTTATTGACACTATGCCTGTTGATCCAGGCCCAACAGAGCAAGAGATGCAAGCAGATCGCCAAAGATTTTTAGCAATGTCTCCACAACAACGTCAGCAATTTGAAGAATTAGGAGGTCTTTCTCCTTTACAGCAACCAGTTCGACCTACTGCTGATGGCCTTCAGATTGGCATGGAGCTATCTCCTGAAGAGCGAGCATTACAGCAACAGTTAATTGGCGGTGCTGGCACATTCTTTGGCCAAGCCGCACAGCCTACCGTAGATCGTGAGCAGGCCATATTTGAGCGTATGCGGGCCGCACAGCGTCCTGAAGAAGAACGGCAACGCCTTGCACTGGAACAGCGTTTAGCGGCTCAGGGGCGATTAGGTGCGTCCTCAGCGGCATACGGTGGTGCTACACCAGAGTTACTAGCGTTGAGTGCGGCAGAGCGCGAAGCTCGTGATCGGTCTATGCTGACTGCAATGCAACAGGCGCAAGCAGAACAGGCACAACAAGCGGCCTTGGGTGGTCAGTTCTTGGGTGCTGGTTACTTGCCACAGCAACAACTAATTGAAGCTACTCGACCAGGCTTGATTCAGCAAGAGCTTGCACAGCAGGCACAGCAGTTTGGTACAGGACTCTTTGGTGAGACTGCACTGTCTGGTATCGAAGCACAGCTACTGCAAGAACAGGCACGAGCTAACCTACTGGGCGGGATCGGTAGTAACCTAATTACTGGTCTTATGAACCAACAACGTGCCGCCGCCGCACAACCTTCGGGTGGTGGTAGCTCAGGATTAGGTGGCTTGTTTGGTGATATCGTTGATGACCTTGGTACTGTAGGCTCGGGCATCAAAAGACTTTTTAATTTCTAAGGGGCTTAACCATGGCTAAGTTTTCACAACAGTTTTTACGAGCAATGACACAGCCTGCATACCAAGAAGGCTTGTTTACTGCCGCCCGTGAGCTAGGCGAAATGCCAGGGCGAATGAGACAGCAAGCAGATATTGAAAGAAAAAAGCAGAGTCTTGCTGGAATGCTAAAAGGCGCAACGCCAGGAACTGCCGAATATACTTCAATACTTGCTGATTATTATTCAGAAGTAGAGAAAGATCCAGAAAAGGCAAACACACTGGGTGCGCTTGCTAGACAACAAGCTGAAGCTCAAGCGAGTCAAATTAGCGGAGAAAGAACACTCACAAACTTGAGAGCGGCGGCTAGAGTAAAAGCATCTAAAAGCCCTAAATCAGAACAATTACTGCCATTAATAAATAGCATGGGCATCTCTCAGCTTCAGGATTACTTAAAGCCAACTACGCCTGCTGAATACACGCTTAGTCCTGGCCAGGCTAGGATGCGTGGTAGTGAACAGATAGCCAGTCTTGGCCCTAAAATTGAGTATGTAACAGACGATATTTTGAATACTAAAACGGGCAACATAGAGAGCATTCGTTTTGGATTTCAAGACGGGAAACAAGTAAGTAAAGAAGTTTTAGGGATTGTTCCCTCTAGAGATGGCTCTGGCGGAATTGGTGGCGCTGGTGGCCCAGGATCAAAAGAAAGGTTATTGAATCTTGAGGCGTTAGCCAGGCAAAGAAAAATACCCGTAGACTATGATAGCGTTGAAAGTCTTGAAGCATTGCAAAGATTGGCGGGATCTGTGTTAGATGATGCCTCATTAGCAAATAGCTTTAACTCTTTAATTGACAGAGTAAGGGCTAAGACTCCTGGATTAACAGAATCTCTTACTGTCATGAGAAGCATTAATCCAAACATGGCTTCGGCTGAGGCAGACCTTGATACAGCTAGAAAGTTTTTGTCATTAGATAGATTGACGGCAGATAATGTTGCTGGACTGGTTCCTCTTATTGAAAGGGTTGTTACTTCTGCTTACCCAAATGATATTAAGGCACAGCAAGAGCTTAATAGATTTAGGGGTAGCAAGGACATTATTAGAAGAATTTCTGATGCGGTAACAATGGCCGTAAGTGGCACTCTGACAGATGACACCTTCCGTGAGTATCGCCAAATTATGGCTGGCGTTCAAGAGCTTGCAAGTAAACAAATTGTTAATGAGGCAATAAACACTTACTCGATTTCAGATAGCGACCGAGAAAAAAATGCGGCTCTGAACGTTATAAAAATGTATGGCGGAAAGGTTCCAGCAAGAATCGTCCCTTAGTAAGGTAAAAGATTATGAGTACCAAAGTAAGCAGGGTAGAACTGGCAAATGGTGAGGTTATTTCTGTTGAGCATCCAGTTGAGTGGCCTGAAGAGGTTGTGCTTGCTTGGGCTGTTAATAACCAAGATCAAAGCAAAAGAACTTCTCAGCAAACAGAGATTGGGCCGGCCAATAAAGACGATGATGTAACAGTTGGAGACCTAGTTAAACTTGGCTTTATGAGGGTTGGCTATCAGTTTGTTCCTGATGTGTTTTTGTTGGGGCCAGAAAAGTGGCGAGAGACCATGACTCAAGAGGATGGCTTTCAACAGATTGAGGCCATAACAGAGGCAGAAGCCAGGAAGAAAGCCGGAGTTCCTGTTGATGAAGAGCTTACATTTTTGCAAGAACTTGCAACCCTGCCAGGAGACCCCTTAAGTTATGTTGGCGTTTCCGCCCCAGTTAAACTTGCCGGAAAAATTCCAAAGACAAATCTTTTTGATTTCTTTAAAACCTTAACTCCTTCGCTTGCTTCTGGTGGTGCGGGTGTTGGCGGCGCAATGGTGGGACAAGAGCTAGGAGAGCAATATGATCTTGGTCAAACAGGAACTGCGCTACTTAGCACAAGCCTTGCCCTTGCTGGTGGCGTTAGCGCTGGAGCCGTTACAACTCCATTGGTTGAAACTGGATTTAAAATTGGTAGTGACACTAAAAAACTTTTTCTTGGTGAGTCAAGCATCCTTGGCTCTGGGTCTGAGGCTATGGCAAATAGCCAAGTCAGAGCTGAAATAAATAGGATCGCAGAAACAACAAGACCTGAAGAAGTGGCGAGAGCGGTTGAAAATCTTGCTGAACTTAAGCAGGAAATACCTGGACTTCAGGTCGATGGAATCATAGCCACCATGGCTGACAACCCAGTAGCTAGAGATTGGGTTCGAAAAACAGTTCAAGGGAATAAAGGCTTCCAAAAAGAAATGGAAGAAATACTTATTTCTGATTCTCAAAAGCTGGCGGATGAAGCAGACAAGTTATCAGGAAAACTAACGGGAAGAACCTCAGCCGACCCAGAGGATTACAGTGTTGTTAGGGCGCAAATGGAAACGGTGCTACGGAAGTCTTATAAAGATCGTGAATCCGCGTCCATAAATCTATTAGAAAAACAAACAAAAGAAATAGAAGATGCAATGGTAGATCTTTCTACAAGGATTTCTTTAGATTCAGACCTTGATAGCGTTGCCATAGGTCGAGCGGCAAACAAGCTATCAGAAAAGCGAGAGGCGATAATAAGAGGTGAGGCCGACAAGCTTTATGACTCTGCAAAAGTTGTTGCCAGCAGAGTTACCTTGAAACCCGAGTTGGTTCAAGACGTTTACAGTCAGTTTAGAAACGTCAGATTAGATGATGTTTTTGGCCCAAACAGCAGAGTTGCCGCTCAACTAGAAGCAAGATGGATGCCTAAAGAAGCTGATGGAAAAGTTGTAATCCCAAAAGCAACAGGCGCAGATGTTATTTCTTTAAAGAAAGCAGTCAACACAGAGATAGGATCTTTAAGCAGGAGGGCTAGAACTCCAGAGGTTGATCAAAGAATAGAGCGACTCTATAAAACCAAAGGCATCGTTAATTCCATGCTAAAGAAGATGAAAGAAACAGAACCTGAGTTCGTATCGACCTTATCAAAGGCTGACAAATTTTATTATGAACAGCTTGGCCTGCCAATGAGAGCTGAAGGCATGAAAAACTTCACCTCAAAACGATTTGATGCCGAAGCGGCCACAACCTTAATGGATTATGAGAAAGCCAAAGACTATGTAAGTTTTGTTGGTGCTGAAGGGGTGGCTGTTGTTAGGCATGCTATACGACTAAAGGCTGAAAAGGCTCGGGTTATCGGGGATGATGGAAACATCCAGCAAGCACAGCTAGATCGGTTTATCAGACAAAACAAAAGGCTTATACGCGACTTTGATATGGAGAAGGAGTTCACCGACGTATCGAGCAAACTAAGAACAATCAGAAACACTCAAGCAAGACATCAAGAAGCGTATAACGAGCGCTCCAAAGAACTGTCTAATAGTTTCTTTAAGAGTATAGAAAACAACAACCTTGATACTGTTGTTAAGAAAATGAAAACAAGCCCTGGCGAAAGAAAGCGGTACATGGCGGAGATATCCAAGCTTGGTGCAAAAGAGCGAGACATCGTTCTCTCCGGATTAAGGCAGGAGTTCTTGTCTCAGGGCATTACAGTCAAAGGCTCTATGCAACAGTACATAAATGCAAACGCTGAAGCCGTAAAAGATATCTTTGGCTCTGAATACGTCAAGAATATAAACAAGTTGGCATCTTTAAGAGACCTAATGGAAAGCGTTAGCAAGACAATGAAAGACTCAATGGGGTCAGTTCCCGTTATAGATAGCGTTCAGGATCTAACTGGTGTTAGCACCTCTGAGTACATAGGAACTTTTAGAAACCAAATTCTTTCTCCAGAGCGAAAGGTAATTAACCTAGTCTCGAAGTCGGTCATTGTGAAAGGGCGAGAAAAGTTCTACACAAAGTCTGCTGAGATACTTAAAGATCCAGATGTGGTTGCTAGGCTTGCCAACCCGCCTAAAGACGATATGCTGAAGTTTGTTAAACAGAAAGGCGCAGGCTCCGTTGATTATATTAGAGACATCGGCGCGTTCTACACAAACGCTTTGAGAGGTAGCCTTACCATGTCAACAGCGCGAGCTGTTTATGCGGCGCAAGATATACAGCCAACTCCAGAGCAAGAGCCTCGTTAATCCCAACTAACAAACTCTAACCACCCTGCTACCCCTGAGGCTCGTTCGTTCTCCATACGTGCGGCCTCAGTTTTATAGTGTTTAGCGATTAGCTTCTGTTCTTTGTTCATCCTCTTACCGAGGTTGATGTCCTCTGCCTTTTCCCTAATCAACCCCAGGGCACCTTCGCCGTAGGTATCGATGTAGTGACGGACAAAGTAATCAGGGTTGCTACCGTACTTCTGGTGACAGCCGTAGCAGTGAGCGAAGGCATTCATTGCATCGTACCGTATGCCCTTCTTTGACCGGCTGAAGTAGTGGGAGCAGTGCAATCCCGTACTGTTTGACTCGTACTGTGCGCCACACCCCTGGCACTTGAATTCATTGCGTAGCCTGACGCACCTACTGAACCAATGATCTGCCGCTGTTCTTTTTAACTTCACTTCAATTCATCCTTTAGTTGTTGAGGGAATGGTACATAGACCTGTTTGTTCTCTGAGAGCCACCTAATTAGCACCTCAGCGGCCTCTGATAGTTCAGCAGGGGTAAGCTTGGTGGTGGTCTCTTTGTTGAACATGGCCTTTGCAGTGGGCTTGTAGAGCATCTCTTTTACCAGCACCTCAGTAAACGGTATCTCAAAGTTATCACTGAATGGATGTCGTACCCAGTAGCCAGCATCATTTAGCTCGATAGCTATCTGCCTGAACCACAAGTGCATGGCGTTGTTCTGCCGGTCACTGCGCGTGGTGTCCTTGATCGAGTACATGATGTGCTTGCCATCCTCGTACTGCTTTTGCACGAAGCTAATAAAGAACTTCAGTTTGTTTTTGTTATCGACTATCCAGCGATGTGCAGGGTCTGTCATATTATCTCCATTCAGTTTACCCAGTTTACCCAGTTTCCCCAGTTTACCCGTAATCCCCCAGTTTAAACCCCCCACTTATCGGACAACCCGCCCCCTACAGAAGGGGATTAGAGGGATTCTGGGGATTCTGGGGATTCTGGGGATTACATTGGCACCCAGCGATAGAACTTTTTGCCATGCTCTCCGCGTCTTTCTAGCTGTAGGTTGTTACCCTTCAGCAAGTCGATGCAGTTAAGTAGCTTTTTCCTAGTACAGCCATTGGGGTTAATCTCTTCATCCCGCAGAAGGTCAACTAACTCTGACTGGCTCCACATTTTGTTACCTTTCATGACACTACTGAGTAGAACATACTCATCTTCGTACTTGCTTATTGCCTTTCCGATATTGATCTGCGCTCTCTGCTTTTCCTTTAGCTCGCTGATGTCATCGGTACTCATGAACTGCACAGAATCCACGGACTCTTCGTAGTGAACAACTGCGCTAGTTTGCTTGTACTTAAACCCACCCTCGAAACTGATCTGGCTCCGATCCTTTTCATTGATTACTAGAAGCTCTTGATAGGCGGCGAACTTATCATTCACTGGGTCAAGGCCAAACATATTGTCTACGTCTGACTTCAGATCCCCTACACCTTCATAAATCAACCGACCGTCCATGCTTCTGTGCTTGTTACAGTGGCCTAGCAGAATGACCGTACCGCCTGCCGCCGCAAACTCACGGAAGACGTGTAGCACGTCCCGCATGTCGCCCTTGTTTAACACTGGCGCAAACTTCTTGAGCGTGTCACAGATAACGATCTTGCCATCGGCCTGGCCCTCTTCGCGTATCGCACTAAGCAGGCGTAGCGCATCATCGGTGTTTCTCAGCATAGGATCTGGCGAGTTAGCCAGGGTGATCATGGTCATCCCGTGCTTTCTGCCCATCTTTGCCTTCTGGAGTACACCCTTAGCACCGTCGTCTTCGTTGAAATAGATCACGTCGGAGCCTTTTATCAGGTTATTCCGAATACTTTGGAAAAGGTTTCCCAGTATCCATACCGTCTTGCCTGCTCCGCTAGGTGCGTAGACAAGGGTGACTGTGCCGGTAGTAATCATGCCTGGTATCACGTCTCGCTCTTTGGCAAGGCGCTCTTCCATCTCTTCAATGCGGTCATTGACTGCCGCGTACATGAGTTTTGATAGTGCTGATGAGGTTCCGTTTTGCTTGCTGAAATATGGATTGCCTGGGAATGCTTCATTGATTGCTCTTTCTTTCTCAACCCATGATGCGGGTTGTTTAATGTTGCTTAACGGTACTTCGATTTTATTTTGCTCTTGGCAGTACCAGTCCCAATCGTCGATCATTCTTATCTCCTTTTTTGGCCCAGAAAAGTCTTTAACTTTGGCTTAGTTTTACCCAACTGTCAAACATGATGTGACTGCTGTTGCAAATGTTTACAGATGTTTACATCTTTATACAACTTTAGTACACTCCATTACATCTCAACACAACAAAGGAGAGAGAGATGACAGGAACCGTTAAGATTCACGGCAAGGAATACAAGACTGTAGCCTTGCGTATTCAGGAGTTCAGGGAGAAGCATCCTGACTTCACCATCCAAACAGAGCTGGTCGAAGCCAATGACATGCTAGTTGTCATGAAGGCAACGATATCTATGGGGCCTCAGGTCATTGCCACAGGCTATGCTGAAGAGGTTAGAACAGCCAGCAAGATCAACCGTACTTCAGCGTTAGAGAATGCAGAGACCAGCGCAGTAGGAAGGGCCTTAGCGTTCTTCGGGCTGGGTGGTTCTGAGATAGCTTCAGCGGATGAGGTAGCCAATGCTATTAGTCAGCAGAATAGCCAGGGTTCCAATGAGGAAATGGAAAGGCTGGTGGCTCATAACGAAGCATGGCGTAACAACTCAGGCTCTATCTACTTCATCAAGGAGTACATCAATATGGACTCTCCGAAGTGGGAGAACGTAGCTGAAGCATGGGCTGAGATTCCAAACGAAGACAAGCAAGCCTTGTGGCTGGCTCCTTCAAAGGGCGGGGTATTTACTACGGCTGAACGTGCCGCGCTTCATTCCGATGAGTTCACTGCCGCAATGAAAGTAATGGGAGAAAAGTAATGAGTGATGAACCTAAGTTTATTGATGGTATGAGGCTAACAGCAGAACCAAAAGCTGATCGCCTTGTTGACGGCCTTATGATCAAAAAGCCAAACGACAAAGCGCCGGACTTCGTTAAGGCAAAGGGGTCTATTAATCTTGAGTCGTTTGGTAAGTGGCTGATCGAATACAAAAAGCAAAAGACTGATAACGAGTGGGTCAACCTCATGATCCAAGAGCCTTACTTTCAGGCAAAGATGTCTTTGAAGCTCGATGATTTTGAGGGCTGGCTTGCCGACTTCGTTAAGAACAACCCATCGAAGGAGTGGGTTAACTTTGATATTAAGGAATCCAAGTCGGGCAACATTTACGCAGAGGTAGACACTTGGGAGCCTAAAAAGGAAGACAAGCCAAAAGAAGAATCACTGCCAAGCTGGATGAAAGGTTAAGTCCGTTGGTCTGGTTCCGTACCAACGTCCCTTGCCCCGTCTAGTGCGGGGCTTTTTTAGGAGATTTAAATGACAGAGCAAACCGAATACCTGTACTACCGTGACCTGTTTGACATCTTCAAGGTGTACCAGGTGCCAAAGCTGATCCGTATCCTAGATGATCAAGGCATTAATTACTTCAAGGATGCAAGCGAGAAACCCTTCACGACAAGGGCCGCTATCGATGGTGCGCTAGAAAAGTCTTCTGGTTAGATAGGGTGCCGCGATTTCGTCTACCGGAACGCGGCCAACCGGCCAACAGGCAAGAGAATGCCTCAGACCACATCATCTTAGCAGTCACCATGCTCTCTTATGTACTGTTTTTCGTACCGGCAGTCCTGATACCCCTGCATGTACGCATCAGACGCACATAAGTTCGAGTGATTCCTCATGCAATCAGACCAACCATGCTTGTAATCACGCTCGATCATGTCGAGATAGTCGTTCATGTAGAACTCGCACGATCCTAGATCTGGCTTCGTATCTACTTCATTGACTACTTGAATCCCTCGTAGCATTTCTAGGGACTGTTCAAGCGAGTCCATCGGTAGTTCTTTTGGCGCTTTAAACTTCATTGTTTAACCTCTCGCATACATCTTCAAAGTTAATGATGCTGTAACCGTTCCATGTACAGCTAATCACGTCGATCCATTCCTCGCGGAATACTGAAACCTGGCCCCATGCCTCGTCGGTGTAGACTTCTTGGCGCGTGTTCATCTCTGCCTCGATCTCATCGAGATTGACGATCAGTGACGCGACACCGGTATTGCGGTCGAAGTCATCGATCTGTGCGCCCATGAAGTCGTCAGCGTCGTCATGTACAAGCGCCACGATGTTGATCAGTGTCTTATCTCTAGGTAGGTTCATCGCCCTGCCTCCGTTTTATGTAGTCCGTAACGATCTCATGGTGCGGGCCGGTCTTGTAGTTTGTAGAGATATCCTGTGCAAACTGATTCAACCCTTCCCATGTCGGCCTCTCGTCATAACTACTACAAGTATTGAAGTAAAGCTGTAGCAGTGTCTCAGGGTATAGCCGTTCCATCATTTCCCCCCGCTTTCTCTTTGAAGGTACACGACGTTATTGCGAATCTCTAGCTGTGTACGGGCCACTTCATCTGAGGCGTCCGGTACGTCGGCCAAGATCTGATCGACTCTCTGAAGCAATTCTACGGCCTCCTGGATGGCGTAGTGCGCCTTCGATGCCCGCCACCGGTACAACTCGGGGAACAAACCTCGCGACGTTGTGCGCACAAGCTGTTCGTAGATGTCGTTTGGGTGGTGCATGTCCAGTAGATGGTTCTTCAGGATCTGGACTTCCCACTTGCCCAGCTCAGGGCAAATACTACTGATGTACTTATCACCAAAATTCATGGCTAGAGTTCCTCTTTTAGTAGTTGAACAATTTCAGCATCGGTCATGCCGACACGTTCGCACCAGTAGATCAGCGCGAGGATGTTTTGAGTTTCGGAATGGACAAACCTATCCACAGCGTCTCGCGTATGCTCGCCAGCCTCTCCAAATGCATACCATGGTGTAGCCATATTGTTACCCTCTTTGTTGATGTTTAGCATAACTTTATACAAGTTTGCCGGAGTTTACTAGGTCAATACGCGCTTCTACTTCAGCTTTTGCGCGTTCGATCTCATCGTCTGACAGATGACCGGCGATTGACTCCGCCATGCGTAGCACGTCGTCCGATTGTTCTTCTGTCGGAGCTGTGACAGCAAGCCACAGGCCCATGCGAAACGCTTCATAATGGTTTTGAATTTGCATCTTTATGTCTCCCAGGTTTGTTTTACATCTTCTAAGCTGTCATCCCATAGCCAGACCTCGAGACTGCCGCCATTCATATCGCACAGTGAGTGATCACCGGCACGGAATGCTTCCTGGTATGTCTCGAATTCAGGTTCCGAGGTGAACATCTCGCCGCCATCCCGATCGATGACGGTAAAGCCAAACAATTCATCGTTCATTGCATAGATTCCTTTTCTTGATATCTCGTTTTTGCGTAATGAGACGTGGCTTCGCTTTCCATTGTGAAGCTAACAACGTAGATTATTGCGCCCGTCTCAGTGTCTTTATAGATAACGCTGTAAGGGAATCGCCCTCCCTCTTTCCACCAAATTTCAGCCGTTAATTCATCCGGCGAATCGCCTTTAAACAGATAAAGTCTTATCGGTTCACTCATTGTGTGACCTCGCTAAATAACTTGTACCCGTCGCCGTCGTTAAATAGGACATGGCATTCGCCCGTCTTTTCCGATCTAACCTGGACGCAGTACCAGCCCTTTGATTGCGCCATGTCTAGCCACTCTTGCAACTCATCCAGGCTATTTAAAACCGCCTTATCCGATAGGCCTTTAGCCAGTCGCACTCGATAACAGATCATGATTAACCCCTCGCAATGATTGCTGTGTTGAATTTGTTGGAACGCGAACCGTGAACAGCGATCGCAATATTCTGAGATACCCCGTCGCATAACTTGCAGTCTACGCACTGTATGCCATCGGAATCTGCCAGGCATTCGATCTCGCCAGGCAATAACCCGTCGCCTTCCATTGCCACGCGGAATGTTTTCGCGCCTTTCTTCTGGTATTTGGTCGCTTGTTTGGGGGAGTCAGCCGATACCTGGCACAGCGTAAAATACCGCTGATCAAAATTTTTGTGATTAGCCTGGTGTGTGTAGCCAGTATGAGCGCGGGCTAGTCTGGCGATAATGTGGAATACCTCAAAGGGTACAGCGGCGGGATCACCATACGCGCCCAATCTCACAACACGCGACCGGAAGTAATCAGCGTGTAGCTTGTGATCATATTGTTCATACAATCCGCGCTTGTAGCTTTTCCAGATCTGATTAGGTGCCTGTCCGACGTTCACATAACACGCGCCGTTATTGAAGTGCCGGTGTGGACAGCTACCACATATCGATGAATCGTCGCCGGTCTTTGTAGCTTCGACGGGGTTGATATCGTCTCGGAGTATCCAGGTCTGTATTGCGTCGCCGGTTTTTACGTTAGACGTTGAAAGGGTAGCGATTACCACAATGGGCGCGCCGTCTAGTACCGATGGGCCCTGGTATAGAATGAAGCCGCGTCGTTTGGGTAATGCTTTAGGTGATGTCTTTTTACCTAGCATGATGACACCTCGCTAGTAATTAGCTTGCACCATTCGCCATGGATCTTGTAACGAGTCCCGTTTTTTGTCTCTTCCCATCGGCTTTCTGTCATTGATAGAGCGCCGCAATTTGCCAGGCCTTCGCTGTTACTTATGTAAACGCAAAGCGTTCCAGGCGGTAACTGTGCGCGCCTTGCTTCATCGCCTTGAAGTATTTGGGTTACCTGGTAACGCGTACCGCTGTCATTAATGAAATACATATCTGTCTCTCTCTGTTTGTTGGGTTGATGGTGCAAAGCGCACCCGAAAAGCCACCAGATGATGGCCAGTCGGCTATGCTTTACAGGTTTGGATGAATGGCGCGGAGTTTCTTTGCCCGCTGATAGAATCGCTTACCACCGGCCATGATGTCGGGATCATCGTCCCAATGGCCCTCGAGGTAGTCGATTTGTGCGCGGTTCTCTAGGTCTGAGACAAACTCAGCCAGCACGTCGGGATCTACCATCGTGTTTTTGCTACCGGTGAAGGTATCCAAAAACTGAAGGTATCGATCGTATAGGCTGACCGGTTGAATGCCTTCGGCGCATTCTTTGAAATTGTCAATCTCACTGTAACAGTAGTCAGTGAATCGAAACGTGATACCGAATTTTACTTGTTGCATGTTGCTATCCTCTTTGTCGCTCTCTACGATCTAACTCGCGCCCTATCTTCTCGACGGCTACGGCATTACTTCTGGCCATCTCCGCGTAGAATTCGCCCGTATGAGCGTTCGCATTGAATGGATCCATGGCGTTAACCAGAAACTTGTTTTGGTGGTGCTGGTTCAAGTTGTTCAAGCGTAGATAACGCTTTTTGAGTTTTTCAGTAGTCCAGCGTGCATATTGAATTGTCATAGTGTTTACCCTTGTTTGTTGATGACAGGTACAAGCTACTATGAGACACCGCCAGGTTTTCACAATGTGACAAAACTTTTTTAGTTTTTTTGTGAATGTGACATTTTGGGATTGAGTTTGTCATATGGGGGTACTTCATCCATCCACACACTCACCACCATGCGCCACGTATTGCGGCAAATGCTGGCGGGTTAGCGACTAGGCAAATACAGACAAGAATAAGCAAAAACAGACAGAAAAATAGACAGGGGGAGGGGTAGTTGTAGTTGTTAGGTGTATATTGTACCCACCCAGACACAAAAAAGAGTCATTTCCGCCTTATTCCAACTCCTTGATCCACCTCATGTTTTTATAACTGTTTTGCATTAGCATTCTTATCAGGTAAGGTGGGGCTTGTAGAGTCCGTAATATATAAGTAGGATAGGGAGGGCGGGTTGGTTAAGTAGATGTTCAAAAAAACATCGAAGCTTTAGCTTAACCTGTGTTTTTTTATGACAGACAAGAGAGTAGAAGTACCTGAAGACGACGGTTTGACTTACAAGCAACGTCGTAAAGCGCAAATAAAAGAAGAAAAAAAGCGCACCAAACCCAGCAGGCAAGCATTAGCCGCTAATTCCAAGGGTGGTAGAGGTAAAGTAGGCCGTCCTAAGGGTGATGCCGCCAAGATAAACGAGTACAAAGCTCGTATGCTGGCCTCTCCTAAATCCAAACTGGTCTTAGACACCATATTCGATGCCGCGTTAGACAATGATCACAAGAATCAGTCCGCCGCATGGAAGTTAGTAATGGATAGAATCCTGCCTGTAGCCGCATTTGAAAAAGATGTCGTGCAAAATGGCGGCAAATCTGCTATTCAGATCAACATTACTGGGGTTGGCACTGCCTCTGTTAAAGAAGTCGATCCAACTACTATCCAACCTACGGTTATTGATGGGGATAACGGTGAAATACTTTAAACGAGAAGAATTTAACTGCACTCATACCAACAACAACGAAATGGATGACGCATTTCTGGAAAAATTAGACGAATTGCGTGAAGCCTGCGGCTTTCCTTTCGTTATTACCTCGGGTTACAGAGATCCTTCCCACCCCAACGAGGTCAATAAGGAAAAGCCAGGCACCCATTCGCAAGGTATTGCCTGTGATATCCGCGTAACTAATGGTGTTGAGCGCATGAATATCGTTCACAACGCACTAAAGCTAGGATTTGGTGGTATCGGAGTGGCTCGATCCTTTGTTCACGTCGATAATCGCGACACAACCCCTGTTATGTGGACGTACTCATGAAGTTTTCGCACGGTGATGCCCTAACCGCTGGTTCTGCTAACCACATCTTAGCGGTGCCTGCCGGCTATGATGCTATTGTTACCTATCTGTTTATTTCTAACACCGGAGCTAATAAAAGCATTAGCGCCAAATGGGTTCATAATGGTACAGATATCGACTTTATAGCAGGAAAGAACGTAAATGCTGACGAATTTCTAGAGTTTGGCGGCAATTATGGCGAGTTTCTTGTAGCAAAAGAAGGCGACACCATTACGTTAACACCAGAAGCAGGCTCTACATTTGTTAGCATTATTTCGTTTGAGCTGATAACTGCAACGCCAAGGTTAAACTTTTGAGTGATCTCAATATTGAACTACTGCCTTGGCAACAACAGGTCTGGGCAGACGATACGCGCTTTAAAATCGTAGCGGCAGGAAGGCGTACCGGTAAATCTCGACTAGCCGCTTGGATGTTGATAGTAAATGCTCTGCAGGCCGATAGGGGACATGTATTCTACGTTGCACCAACGCAAGGACAGGCGCGGGACATCATGTGGCAAACTCTTTTGGAGTTGGGTCATCCTGTTATCGCTGGCAGTCACATCAACAATCTCCAAATCAAACTGGTCAATGGAGCAACCATTAGCCTCAAGGGGGCCGATAGACCAGAGACGATGCGAGGTGTTTCGCTCAAGTTCCTAGTGCTAGACGAATACGCGGATATGAAGCCCGAAGTATTCGAGCAAATCCTAAGACCTGCATTGGCCGACCAAAAGGGCTGTGCGATGTTTATTGGGACGCCCATGGGAAGGAACCATTTCTACGAACTGTACAAATATGCGGAGTTAGGAGATGATCCGACGTACTGTGCCTGGCACTTTACTTCTTATGACAATCCACTATTGGACAAGAATGAAATTGATATCGCTAAGAGGAGTATGTCTAGTTATGCGTTCCGTCAAGAATTTATGGCAAGCTTTGAAGCTCGTGGGTCAGAAATGTTTAAGGAAGATTGGGTTCGGGTCGAAGCTGATAAAGATCCCGCCGGAGACTACTACATCGCCATCGACCTCGCCGGCTTCGAAGAAGTCAACAAAAAGCGCACCAAAAACCAAAAGCTCGACGAAACCGCGATCGCCGTCGTCAACGTCTCGGAAGAAGGCTGGTACGTCGAAAACATCATCTACGGCAGGTGGACGCTCGACGAAACGGCTATCAAAATCTTCCAAGCCGTAAGAGATTACAAGCCGGTATCGGTAGGTATCGAAAGGGGCATAGCCAAGCAAGCGGTTATGTCACCTTTAGTTGACCTACAAAAGAAGTACGGTACATTTTTTCGGGTAGAAGAACTAACCCACGGCAACAAAAAGAAAACTGATCGTGTAATGTGGGCATTGCAAGGTCGTTTTGAAAATGGCTATATCACACTTAACAAGGGTGAATGGAATGCAAGATTCCTTGACCAACTCTTCCAATTCCCTGATCCTTTGACCCATGATGACTTGATAGACGCTCTGGCTTACATCGACCAGTTAGCGAAAGTAGTCTATGACTACGAATACGAAATAGATGACCACGACATCTTAGACATAGTGGCGGGATACTGACATGGACGAAATATACGAACCAGATGCGTTAATGATTGAACAGTCTGTTGAAGGCTGGGTAATGACAAAGTGTGAGAACTGGCGTGATTACTATGAATCAAACTATGAAGCGCGTTTTGAAGAATACTATCGGCTTTGGCGTGGGATTTGGGATCCTTCTGATAGCGAGCGTCGGAGTGAGCGTAGCCGTATTATCTCTCCTGCTTTACAGCAGGCTGTCGAATCCAATGTTGCCGAACTAGAAGAGGCTACTTTTGGTAGAGGCAAGTGGTTCGATGTCTCCGATAACTTTGGCGATACCTCTAGGGAAGACGTTCTTTTCCTAAGAAACAAACTTACCGAAGACTTTGAAGACTGCATGATCCGTAAGTCTGTTGCGGAATGCCTTATCAATGCCGCCGTATTCGGTACAGGTGTTGGTGAAATCGTTATTGAAGAAATGAAAGAGATGGCACCTGCTACTCAGCCGATTATGGATGGGGATCTTCAGGCGGTTGGTGTCACGATTAATGATCGGGTCAAAGTAAAGCTACGTCCCGTTCTACCTCAGAACTTCTTGATTGATCCTGTAGCCACCAGTGTTGATGAAGCATTGGGTGTGTGCATTGATGAGTTTGTCAGTCGTCACCAAGTCGAGCTACTACAAGAGCAAGGTGTATACCGTGATACCTACATAGGATCTGCGGCTCCTGATACTGACCTCGAACCCGATCAAGACATTACAATCTACAACGATGACAAGGTTCGACTTACTAAATACTACGGCCTTGTTCCTAGAGAGCTTCTTAACGAAGCCATGGATGAAGAGTCTGAAGGCGATAGCCAGTATGTAGAAGCTGTAATCGTTATCGCTAACGGTGGCACGTTACTTAAAGCAGAGGCTAATCCTTACATGATGGGTGATCGCCCTGTTGTTGCATTCCCATGGGATGTGGTGCCTGGACGTTTTTGGGGAAGAGGCGTTTGCGAAAAGGGCTACAACAGCCAAAAGGCACTGGATACAGAACTCAGAGCGCGTATTGATGCGCTAAGTCTAACAATCCATCCAATGATGGCGATTGATGCGACTCGCCTGCCAAGAGGTGCCAAGCCAGAAATTAGACCAGGCAAAATGGTATTAACCAACGGAGATCCTAGAGAAGTACTCCAGCCATTTAACTTTGGTCAGGTAGGTCAGATTACATTTGCACAGGCCGGCGCATTACAACAAATGGTTCAACAGGCAACAGGTGCAGTAGATTCTGCGGGTATTGCAGGTCAGGTAAACGGTGAATCGACGGCGGCAGGAATTAGCATGTCGCTCGGTGCTTTGATTAAACGACATAAACGCACACTAATTAACTTCCAGCAGTCTTTCTTGATCCCGTTTGTTAAGAAGGCCGCACATCGGTACATGCAGTTTGATCCTGAAAACTACCCTGTTGCTGACTACAAGTTTAATGCTAGTAGTACGCTGGGCATCATTGCTCGTGAGTACGAAGTGACTCAGTTGGTACAGTTGTTGCAGACCATGGGTAAAGAGTCGCCGCTCTATACAACCCTGATTCAGTCTGTTGTAGACAACATGAACCTCTCTAACCGTGAGGAACTGTTGGCGGCAATGTCTCAGGCAATGCAACCTAATCCTCAAGCACAGCAAATGCAGATGCAAGCGCAACAAGCACAGTTGCAATTCCAGCAGTCACAAACTGCGGCCCTATCTGCACAGGCACAAGAGTCTGCGGCTAGAGCGCAGAAGCTTGCGGCTGAGGCGGCTGTTGTTCCGCAAGAGCTTGAGATTGACAAAATCAATGCAGTTACTAGAAACTTGCGCGAAGGCGATCAAGAAGACAAAGAGTTTGAGCGTCGTATGAAGATTGCCGACACACTACTAAAAGAGAAACAAATCCAAGGAAAAGAGAATGTTAACAGACAGAGAACTCCAAATGATTTACAACAAGCTCAACGCCCAAATGGAGCCGTTGGCGCGCCAAGTGCAGGAACTCCAGGCCAAGGTGGAGGCTTTAACCAATGAGCAACAGGGATCCCCGACTAGAGCGCGTAGGCGTAAGCGGGTACAACAAACCGAAGAGAACGCCCAACCATCCCACTAAATCGCATGTTGTCGTAGCAAAGTGCGAAGATGGCTCGATTAAAACAATTCGTTTTGGTCAGCAGGGCGTAAGCGGTGCAGGTAAAAACCCTAAAACCGCCAAAGAAAAAGCTAGACGTAAATCCTTTAAAGCTCGTCATGCAAAGAATATTGCAAAAGGCAAGTGTTCTGCCGCATATTGGGCTAACAAAGTAAAGTGGTGATGATATGAAAGTTCCAGCACCAAAAGGCTATCACTGGATGAAATCCGGTAAAGAGTATAAGTTGATGAAAGATCCTGCGGGTGGTTACAAACCACACAAGGGCGCATCTAAGTCAGCAGACTTTGCAGTTCAGAAAATCCACAAAAAGTAAGGAGGCTATCATGCCATATCATTCAAGCAGTAAAGGCAAAAAGAAAAAGCCAAAGGGTAAGTAGTTATGCCTCGTAAGCGCTCGACGGGTGGCGCAAGTCGCCCTAAGAAAAAGTCTGATCCAGTGCCTAAAAACAAAGCACTGTATGCTCGCGTTAAGGCAGAGGCCAAAAAGAAATACAAAGTTTGGCCTAGTGCTTATGCTTCTGGCTGGCTAACTAAAGAGTATCAACGCAGAGGCGGCACGTATGCCTAGACGTGTTTCTACTGGTGGTGCTCGTAGACCAAAGAAAAAGAAACCTTCGGGTGGATTGACTAAGTGGTTTAAAGAAGAGTGGGTAGACGTTAAGACGGGTAAGCCTTGTGGTCGCAGATCGGCTACTAATAGTAATCGTCCTTATCCTTCTTGTCGCCCAAAAGCAGTAGCGGCTAAGATGACTAAAGCTGAAAAAGAGTCATCAGCTAGGCGTAAGACAGGGCCAAAGCGTGTAGCCCATGCTGTAACAGCATCAGGTAAGCGTAGAAAAACTACGAGAAATGCCTGACATTTTTTAAAAACCGTGCTACAAGGCACATAATCAACGAAAGAGAAGAGGGAATTTATGACACCTGAACTTGAGGAGTACTTTAACAATTACAACGAACTGTTTAATCACGCTGGGTTTAAGCAGTTAACAGAAGAACTAGCTAACAATGCAAGGCAGTTAGCGGATCTTCAAACAGTTAAAGATCAGGAGGAGTTGTTCTATCGCAAAGGCCAGGTTGCCGCTCTAGCTACAGTAATTAATCTAGAAGGAACGATTACTGCGGCGCGAGACCAAGCTGAAGCGGAAGGGCAAGAAGAGTTAGATGTATAAGATATACGACTTTCGTTGTGATTGCGGTCGTATATTTGAAAAGATGGTACGCAGTGGAGAGACAGTCAGTAGGTGCGACTGTGGCTTGACTGCTACTAAAATGCTGTCAGCGCCTAAATGCGTACTCGACGGGTCTAGTGGGGACTTTCCAGGTCGCCACATGAAGTGGGTACGGGAACATGAAGAGGCTGGCAGGAAACGTAAATCTCCAAACGGAGTTTAATTATGTCTAGAGCAACGATGATTGATCCGCACCTTGAAGAGGAGAATGCGGAAAACATCGAAAACGAAGTCCAAGAGACTCAGCAGGCTGATGCAGAGGAATCTGTTGATGCCGTTGAGCAGACTCAAGACTCGGTAGAGACTGACACTGACAACGATATTCCAGAGCAATACCGAGGTAAATCTCTGAAAGAAGTTGTTCAGATGCACCAGGAAGTTGAAAAGGTGATGAGTCGGCACTCTAACGAGGTCGGTGAGCTTCGTAAGATAGTGGATGAGTACATTACTACTCAAACACCATCGCCAGCACCTCAACAGAATGTTGAGCCTGAAAGCGATATTGATTATTTTACGGATCCTCAAGGAGCTGTTAACAGAGCAATTGATAACCATCCTAAGATTAAAGAGGCCCAGAAATACACTGAAGACTACAAAAAGCAGGCGGCGTTAGCGGCTTTGGGTAACAAACACCCAGACATGCAAACAATTCTTGCTGATCCGAAGTTTGCAGAGTGGATCGGGGCATCAAAGATTAGGACTCAATTATTTGTAGAAGCTGACCAACAGTACAATGCTGACGCGGCTGATGAGCTATTTTCTCTCTGGAAAGAAAGAAAGGTGGTTGCACAGCAAACCGTTAATGTTGAAAAACAGGTGCGTAAGCAACAACTACGGGCGGCTAATACAGGTAAAGCTCGAGGCAGTGCAGAGTCAACCGCAAAGAAACAGTATCGCAGGGCCGACATCATTAAACTAATGAAAACAGACCCCGAGCGTTACCAAGCCCTGTCAAATGAAATATTTCAGGCATACGCAGAGGGTCGAGTCAAATAATCTGAAAGGAGATTGACATGGCTACTGCAACTTACCCAGGCGCGGCTGGTAATACCGCGAAGACAGAGGCGGCTACGTTTATTCCAGAAATCTGGAGTGACGAGATTATTGCCGCTTACCAAAAGAACCTGAAGATGGCTCCGCTTGTTAAAAAGCTGGCTATGTCAGGCAAGAAAGGCGACAAGCTTCACATTCCTAAGCCTACTCGTGGTGATGCGAATGCGAAAGCGGCTGACACTGCGGTTACTATCATCGCAAACACCGAAAGCGAATTGACTGTCGATATCGATCGTCACTTCGAGTACTCACGTCTTATCGAAGACATCGTAGAAGTTCAGGCTCTTTCTAGCCTCCGTCAGTTCTACACTGAAGATGCGGGTTACGCGCTTTCAGTGCAGGTTGACAATGACCTTCACGCGGCGGGTACTGGTTTTGGTGATGGTGGCACTGTTGTCTTTAGCCCAGCGGCTACTGACTATCAGCACACTGGTTGCTTCTTTAATGATGCCGGTACTACTACTCAGTACACCGACGACACTATGGTAGCGGCTGACGTGTTCACTGATGCTTTCTTCCGTGACATGATCCAGAAGCTTGATGACAACAACGTACCTATGGACGGACGTTCGCTTGTTATTCCTCCTTCGGTTCGCAACACCATCATGGGCATTGACCGATACGTGTCTTCTGACTTCGTAACCGGCCAAGCAGTTAACTCTGGCCTTATCGGTAACTTGTACGGCGTAGACATCTACGTTTCTGCTAACTGCCGAACTATCGAAGCGGCGGCTGATAACACAGCTTCTTCTGTCGATACTCGTGCGGCACTTCTGTTCCACTCTGACGCTATCGTCATGGCAGAACAGCAAGCTGTACGTTCGCAGACTCAGTACAAGCAGGAATACCTCTCAACTCTGTATACGGCTGACTGCCTGTACGGTGTTCAGGTATACCGTCCTGAAGCTGGTTTCGTACTCGCAATCGCTGAGTAATGATACCTGGCCCCCTTCGGGGGGCTTTTCTTCTTTTCGTATATTTTCTGCAATAGGAACCTCAGATGTCGAACTACTCTAAGACCACAGACTTTGAAGCTAAGGACTCGTTACCTACGGGCGACTCAGGAAAAATTATCCGTGGCGCTGAATTTGAAACAGAGTTCGATGCAATCTCTACAGCTATTGCAACCAAAGCTGACACAGCAGGGCCTACGTTTACCGGAACCCTGACCTTTGAAACTATTTCTGACGGAACCATTGGTGTTACTGCATTCGTTGACGAAGACGATATGTCGTCCGACAGTGCAACTCTGGTTCCTACACAGCAGTCCGTAAAAGCGTACGTTGACTCACAAGTCACTGCACAAGACCTAGACTTCCAAGCTGACTCTGGTGGTGCGCTTAGTATCGACTTGGACTCTGAGACACTGACCTTCACAGGCGGAACAGGTATTGATACGTCTGGCTCAGGTAATGCTGTTACCTTTGCTATTGACTCTACCGTTGCCACACTGACTGGCACTCAGACGCTGACCAATAAGACTCTCACGTCTCCTGACGTAAACACTCCTGACATCGACGGTGGTACTATTGACGGTACTGTCATTGGTGGTACTACTCCTGCCGCTGTCTCTGCTACTACTGTCTCTGCTACAGGTAACATTACTGTAGGCGGTACGGTAGACGGACGTGATGTAGCTACTGACGGCACTAAGCTAGACGGCATTGAGTCCGGTGCTACTGCTGACCAAACAGCCGCAGAGATTCGTACATTGGTTGAGTCCGCTACTGACTCTAACGTCTTTACTGATGCTGACCATAGTAAGTTAGACGGTATAGAAGCAGGCGCTACAGGTGACCAAACTAATGCTGAAATTAGAGCCGCAGTAGAAGCCGCTACGGACTCTAATGTATTTACTGATGCAGATCACTCAAAGCTAGACGGTATCGAAGCCTCAGCAGACGTTACTGACACGACTAACGTTACAGCCGCTGGTGCTTTGATGGACTCAGAGTTAACTAGCGAAGCTTCAGTCAAAGCTTTGAACCAAGGCGTGGCCACTACCGATAGTCCTACCTTTGCAGGCGTTACTGTCAATGGAACCGTAGAGTTTGACGGTCTGTCTGGCACAGGCGCTGTTAGCGTTACAGAC
>Ga0208899_1000373_pt1 | contig 33185 bp, 43 predicted proteins | sample VirMetDEL_Nov_24_FD_184518 | JGI IMG/M metagenome (GOLD analysis project Ga0208899, IMG submission 184518) | Aqueous microbial communities from the Delaware River and Bay under freshwater to marine salinity gradient to study organic matter... | ecosystem: Environmental > Aquatic > Marine >... | reverse complement strand
CATGGTGGCTGGTCATCGGTGCAAGTACGCACTGCGACTATCATCTCAGAGGATGGCATAGAAATCAGCCGTACATTCCACCGTCATGTGGTAATGCCTGATGCTGATCTTACTCAGGAAGATGCAGACGTATCTGCAATCTGCACGCCGGTATTCACTGATGCGGTAAAGGCAGCATACGCAACGCACCTGGCCTCCCAGGGCTAACGGAGTGAAGGATGGACAAGAGAACTGTCGCGTCGGCGCATACACGAATTGATGGGCTGGATACCAGGTTAACCAAGGTGGAGGTCCAATTGGAAGAAAGATGGAAAGAAACAATCCTACGGATCAAGCGGATTGAAAGCATCCTGATTGGCAGCGCCGGTGCGATTATCCTTCTTCTTGTGACTATGCTGTACAAACTCTAGGAGGTACTAATGGCAATTGTAACCAAAGCAATTTCGGCAGAGAACACATTCTCAGATGCAGTTCGTTGTCGTGGATATTTCAACATCAGCATTTATGGGACATTCTCTGCGACCATAACTGTTCAACGCAGCTTTGATGACGGGTCTACCTGGCTCGACGTGGATGACTTCACGGCAGCATCAGAGAGTGTTGGCCTGGAAGCTGAGATTGCAAAGTATCGCATCGGCGTAAAGACGGGCAACTACACAAGTGGCACGGTCAATGTTCGCATCGGAGAGAACGACATACAGGAGATGCTCTGATGCCTCATTTATACGACCTCAATCCACATCTTAAAAAAGCTGGTGGCGGTGCAAAGGCAGCGCCTAAAGCTAAAAAGCAAGCACCCGCACCAAAGAAACGCGGACGCCCAAAGAAAGATAAGTGATATGGCTTGTGCCTTGGTGTTCGTTGCCTTCGGTCAAATGTTCATCAACGGCTACGGTAGCTGGTTCTACAAGGCGTGCTATTACGATTGCGGCACCCGACCCTACACCTGGTACGACCGAATGTACCGCGTTCCCCCCGACACAATTTGTCCCGCGAAGATATGGGAGGCTTAGATGTTAGCAGAACTCGCCGCCTTCAACGCCGGCTTCGCGGTCATAAAGCAATTTGTGGCCAACGGCAAAGACTTGTCTGGAGCCATGGGTGCCATTGGCAAGATGGTTGGGGCCAAAGAAGACCTCATCAAACGGCACGACAAACAAAAGAAAAGCATATGGTCGTCTCTGGCTGGGAAGAACTCCGACGACTTCGAGGAGTTCATGGCTCTGGAGCGCATCAGGGAAGCCGAGAAAGAGCTGGAAAGTATGATGCGGCTGTACGGTCGAGCTGGGCTTTGGGACGATTGGCAGCGCTATTTGGTGGAGGCCAGAAAGGAGCGACGTCAGGCAGAGGCCGAGCGCCAGAAAAACATAGCGAAGCTGTATGAATACGCAGCTTGGATTGCCGCCTTTGTGATTTGCATTGGTGGTTTCATCGGCCTGATTATCTGGGTCAAATATTTAAGGGACGGTTCACTATGACAGTAACTATGGAAAGATTTTTGGAGTGGAAGATACTCCCCCGTCTGATGATGCTGGTAATGACCATCATGTACATCCGCGTCATTGAGTGGGGCATGAGCTTACCAGATTTATCGACGCAGCAATCCGCGATGATTTCAGTGGTCAGCGGAGCGATGACAGGAACGATAGCCGTGTGGCTTGGGAGTGAGAAGAAATGATGACGTTGTTGGGCAGCTTGTTAGGGTTCGGCACATCGTTTTTGCCAGAAGTTCTGAATTATTTCAAAGCGGGACAGGAACACAAACACAATCTTGAACGTATGCAGCTTGAGATGGATTTGATGGCGCGGCGTTCTGAGCTGAAAATTCAAGAGCTGGACAAACAAGCTGAGATTAAAGAAACGGAGGGGCTATATCGACATGACAGTATGGACGCTGGTGGATTTGTTAATGCGCTCAGAGGTTCAGTCCGTCCTGTTATCACTTATGCTTTTTTTGGCCTTTTCGTGGCCATCAAAGTGGTGGCTGTAATGACCATGATGAATGAACAGGGCGCTGACTTGGCTGGCGCTTTAAATGTAATTTGGGACGATAACACGGCTGGATTGTTTGCTGCCATCATGTCGTTCTGGTTCGGCAATCGAGCCGTGTCTAAATATTACGGAATGAAGAAATGAACAAGAACTGGGAAGCATTCTTCGAGATGCTGATTAAGCATGAGGGCGGGTTCACTGATGATCCGCACGACAATGGAAACAAGGTGGGTGATGGGCATGGCAATGTCGGCTCCACGATGCTCGGTGTCACGGCTTACAACTGGGCCAAGTACACAGGCAAGCCGGCACCCAAAGATGTAATGCGTGCGCTGACGGTCGATGATGTTAAACCTTTTTACAAGGCGCTGTACTGGGACAAGGTCCGAGCTGACGACTTGCCGTCCGGCTGCGACGTTTCGGTGGCAGACCTCTGCGTAAACGCGGGACCAGGCAGAGCTGCTAAAATTTTGCAGCGCATTGTTGGAGCAAAACCAGATGGTGCCATTGGTCCCATGACAATCAAGGCTGTGTATGACCATGAACCGCGTGACATCCTTGAGAAGTATTACGACGGTCGAGAGGCGTTCTATCGAAGGCTAAAAGATTACGAGCGTTACGGGCGTGGCTGGTCACGTCGCAACAAGGAGACCCTGGAACGCGCACTGGAGCTGCTAGATGAGTAAGTTCAAAGCACAACCCAAGGATAAGAAGAGCGGCTTGCCGAAGCGCTACGTCAAGGGCAGCAAGAACCCTGATGCTACGCGGAGCGAAATCAAAAAGACGCGCCGGCTGTACAAGATGAACAAGCTGACGCCGGCAATGATGGACCGCATCAGTGAAGAGAGGAGCAAACGGTAATGGCAAAATTTGATGGCATCAGCGGGGCTGGCCGTTTCAGTAATGAGAAGCTGATGAAGGTCTACAAGCGTGGCCTGGGAGCATACTACAGCTCTGGCTCTCGCCCAAAAACATCGGCCCACCAGTGGGCGATGGGCCGTGTTAAATCTTTCGTAAGCGGTAAAGGTGGAGCAAGAAAAGCTGATAGCGACTTGCTCAAAAAGAAATCATAGAAGCTTTATAGCTCTCCCGCGCATGGGCATAATCTCAATCCATTCCCGCTCTTCCAATCCCTTGAGGATACGGTGCATCCCGTTTGTCGAGGACCGAGGCTTGATGATTTGCTCCCCGTCAATCTTACCGGAACACAACTCTTTGACCGTTGGGAAAACACCGTACACTTTGTGGTACAAGCGCAAGAAGTCATACACCTCTTGCTGTACTGGGGTGAGACCTACCTTATCCATCGGCCCCCTCCTTCTCTTCCAGACTTAACCCTTTGTTATACTGAAGGCGCTTCTCCTTGAGTTCTTCCCTTAATTCTGGGGATAACCGGTCGAGTGATATCTCATTCGCTTGCTCAAGTTCTTTCAGCTTGGTACGACGGGTTGCCGGAGCTAGCTTGTCGGCTCTTCGAACCGCAAGCATAAGGTCATTATAGGCATCCGCAAAGTCTTCAGCGGTCTCGAAATACTTGGCTTCCTTACCAGGTATGGCCATCTCGAAGTCTTTTGGAGTGTCATCATCGACCGGCTCTGGCACGACCTCTACAGCCTCAACTTGTTTCGGTGCAGTCTTGGCCAGGTCTTCCAGCTTTGGTGCCTGTACGGGCGCTTGTGTGGGCGTCACGTCGCGTGGCTCCATGTCCTGGGCTTCCTCCACTGTGACCAGACCTTTGATGACATCAGGGAAGCCGTCGCGGATAGCGTTGCCACGGGCGCGATGTTGCAGCATCCGTTCTGGGTATTGCTGCCACGGTCCCTGCTTGCCCCACAACCGAGCTTGCTTTGCCTGGCCTACAGAAAAGGTGCGTTTGATTTCTTCGATGTCGTCACCGTGTGCGCGTTTGATGATACAGACAGCCATCATGTCGTCGCCTTTGCCTTCGACATATTCTTGTACACCTCGACACCGGCTGTCGGCTCGAACCATGGCCAGCAATGCATCACCGTACACTGACGGCTTGCCATTGATGACAGCGATATTCTGGAGCGCTTGCATTGGCGCGAGGCCTAGCTCCATGCCCCACTGAACAGCGACCAGGGTGTTGGCCGGTTTGCCCTGGTATTCCTTGGGGACCATGGCAGACTTGCTTATTACTTCAGCGAAGCGCATTGCTTCTTCCATTGTTTGAGGCTGCAATGATTTGCGCGTTGTAACCAGATTAGTCATTGGAAATCTCCTTGATTGCAAACTTACTGGATGGGGCCATCTCTCCGGTCCCGACCATTTTCTTTTTCTCTTTCATCACTGACGTGGAAGTAATCTCGAAACCTGGAAGCGCTGCATACTCAACACCTAGGGCATCAAGGCATGTTTCAATCGCGTCCCTGATTTCATCCTTTGTCTTCTTCCATTGGCGTTCCTCGGCTGATGCCTTGAGGTAATCACCACAGAGCTGGGCCACGTCCTGGTTTGTCTGTGGCAGCATGTCGCTGATGTCCTTGAACTCTGGCTTTGGGTCTTGCGCAATCGGTGGATACTCCCCGTCGCTCTTCACCAGCTCCCAGAACTCCGCATATGCTTCAATCATCAGAACCACCATGTTCTCGTCCCATTCGACCGGATAGAAGTGCAGCTTCCCTGCCTGGTCCATACAGGCGATGATGGCCCAGCGAAGGTCAGTGCAGAGCATTTGATGTAGCACCTGGATGACCCACTCAGGTTTGGGTTTGCCCTGGTGATAGAAGTCTGTCTTCACTTCCATGATGCCGACGTGATTGAAGGACGCCACGGTGCCGTCTGATTTATCAAGATGCAACGGCGCATGTAGCTCAATGATACGATCAACGCTCGATGCTATGCCCAGGTCTGGCTTGGAGAAAGCTTCTTCCGGCTCTTCCATTTGAACATGTGCGCTAGTCATCTCAACCAAACGCTCTTGCGCCCAGTTCGCGACACCCAGCTCTAGATGCGTGCCTCTCTGCAATGCATTCGGGTTGCGGATTTGCTCGATGTCTTCAACCCCTGCCCGTGCAAGTTTGTGCCGGCGCAGAACCTCGTGCCTGGTTTGGAATGATGTCTTGTGTAAAACAATCGCACCAGCTTCGCTGCTTCCAATTTCGTAGCCTGTTTTCGTTAGCTTTGGCATGTCTCAATACCCCGCCCAATCGTTCCAGCATTGGTCGGATACGGCGCAGCCGATCAGCAACAGCCAATACAGTGCATACAGAAACGCCAGCATTGCCAGGAAAGACAGGACAGTCTCGGCAACCTGTAAGCGCTTACTGTTCTGTATTTCTGGATGGTCAGGCGATACTAAGAGAATACTTATTATGCGCAAAGCAGTTGAACATTTTTGCTTAACGTTTTGAACTAACATGTAAAACCCTCCTTACGGTTTTTGTACTGTTTCTAGACCCCTATTTATCAAGACCAAACCTATCAGTTGGTCTCCATACAACTGGCTCGTCGAGGTCTTCACGGGCCAGCAATTCCGGTTCACCACGCTTGTCAATTAAGCCATGGTGTTCCGTCATCTCTAATTGTTCAGCCCCTCTTTCGCGAGGGTCTCTTGGCGACATGTGTGCGAACTGCTTGTTCATCACAACGAGCGTGCCTTGAGCATACAGCGTCTTGTCGCTATTTCGCAGAGTGTTTGAATTGCGGATACGTTTAAGCTCATCAACAGCTTCCTCGAACATATCGATAGTTTTGTTCAAGTGGTCTATGTGCCACATAGGAATATCCAGGCGACGCTTGAAGCGCATCAGCCCTTGGCGCATGTACTGAACTGTCTGGTTCATTCTCACCCGTTTTTTCCTAATATGTGTACCCATCATTCACCTCCTGTTCCGTACATAATACCATTTTGAAACTTTGAAAAGTCAAAAATTTATTCATCGTTTTTCTTCATGCGGAGAACGTAATTGCGCACGCTCGATGCGTACCACTCGGTGCGCTTCGCTAGGTCTGGGTTCTGACGGCGCGACGGTGGTGCGACGTTCATCTTGTTCAATTCACGGGCAATGGCGCGATAGCCCAGGCCACGGTCCAACAAGTTTTCCATGATTGGCCAGACATCAGCGGCACGCTCTTGACCGGCTGCGCGGTTCGCTTCGTTGCCAGCTTTGCCGGCCTCGGCCAGCTTGTCATGCACGCCCAGCTTGGTAATGGTGCGGCCAGACTTGGCAGTGTAGCTCCCCTTCTCTGCTATCTCAGTCTGGATACGGTTCAAGGCCATCTTGGTACGAGCCTTGATTTGTGTGCGCTCCATCTCAGCGACGGCAGACAGCAAGCCAATGGTGTTGTGGTCCAGGTTGGGATTGTCCACGACAACCAATTTGATTTTGCCGGTCTTCACCTCTTGCTCCAAGAAGCGCAGTGTCTCCCAGGTGCGACGTGACATACGGCTCACAGAGTAAATGACCATTGTCGCGTCGTTCTTGCGGCAGTAATCCAAGCACGCATGTAACTCGTGACGCTGGTGCCAATCGGTGCCGGATGAAACGCCCTCTTCTTTGAACCACTTCAGCTTGTGGTTTCCCCCGTTCAAGAAAGCCTTGATGCCATGCTCCTGAGTAGCAACATCCTGGCCGTCAGTAGACACGCGAACATAAGCTGCAAACTTGCCTTCGTGCATTGTCCCGTGGTCTGGTCTTGTCATTGTCAACATTTTCCATACTCCATTCAGCTAATGTTCACCTATACAGCATAGATAGCACGGTGCTAGCATCCGTTCAAGTACCAGACGTAACTTTTTTTTGGAACGGAGAAATGAGTAAAGACAAAGCAGTCATATTTATCCGCACGCACCCCGACGTGAAAGACGCCGTGGAAGCGGAAGCAAAGCGCAAGCAGATGTCCACAAACCTCTGGCTCGAAGAGCTGTTGTGCCGAGAGCTGAACCTCAACCTCGAACACCAGATGAAGGTGATGACCAGGGCAGCGGGACAGGTTGCGTGAAGTACAAGGCCAAGAAAGTAGAACTCGATGGTCACGTCTTCGACAGCCAAGCCGAAGCAAAACACTACTGGCACGTCCTCAAACCGAGGGCCGAGGCCGGCGAAATAACTAACCTCGAACTCCAACCGGTGTTCAGATGTACAATAGATGGGAAATTGATATGCAAATACATAGCGGACTTCGCATACTTCGACCGACAGGCAACGGGTCTCCAGGGACAGAGGGGAGCCAGGGTCATCGAGGACGTGAAGGGGTTCAAGACACCAATCTACAATCTCAAGAAGAAGCTGGTTCACGCCCTCTTCCCAGGGACCGTAATCTGCGAGATTTCACCGTCTCTCTATCGTGCAAAGAAGTGGTCCTTGCCGTCTCACGCAAGAGCGGTATAAGCACCATCGAGCTGCTATCGATGCGCCGGCACCAAGACGTAATGATATGGCGGCATATGATTTACGGGCTATGCTCCGAGCTGACCTACGCATCCAAGCCTCAGATCGGACGCATCCTCAACAATCGTGACCACACGACAATCCTTCACGGCATCAGACGCCTGGCTGTTCTGCGCGAACAAGACCCAGCCATCGACCGAGCATACCGCGAACTACGAGCGGAACTATCCGAGAGCTGATTTCTTTATGGCCAAAGCGTACAAGTACAAGACCACACGTTTACCAGATCGGAACCCCGATTGGCGTAGCAAGCTGGCCCAGGGCGAGATGTTCGAAGCCCGTGTACGCAATTGGCTCAAAGAACAAGGCCACGAATGTTGGAAACCAAAAGACATAGAGTATGACCTACGCATCAACATCGAAGTCCCGCTGTACGGAACCCTGCCCCTCACCGGAGAATGTAAGTACGACGTGTCGGCAGAACACACGCGCAACCTCGCTCTCCAGGTGTTCGATGGCGGCAAGCCATCCGGCATACATCCAGAAGGTCCAAACCCGCACCTCTGGTTTCACGGCGTCGGTAACGAAATGTGGGTCATCCGTACCAAAATCATTCAGTCCCTGGTCGAGAGTTTCAGAACAAGCTGGGGAAGCAAAATCGTTCCAATGGGAAACAAATCAGAAAAGGCCAAGGGCATTCTCATGCCAATCCACGTCGCACAGAAGACAGTGGGAGGCCAATGGGTGAAACTATGACAGATACCAAAACCAAACAATGCCCCGATTGCGACGGCTCCGGCTCATGCGAATACGAGAAGAACGTCATTGACTACATCAATGGCGGCTTCATCGATGCATACTGGGATACATGCGACACATGCCAAGGCTCCGGTGAAGTAGAAGACGACCGCGAAGAGGATGAGATAGACTTCTGATGGAAAAGTCTAAGCTCACCCCAGACCCAATCAGAGACGCACCAGAGGGACACGGTGAAGGCCAATCCCCAGGCGCTATCTCTATCATGCCTGGCAGAGCCACAAGAGACCTCCGCTTCGTGCAATACCCCATGACATTCTTCATACTGTCATACGCCTGTTCACACGCATCAGCATACACAGCTTGCTTCTGGGTGAACCAATCCACAATCGCTAAGACACTCAACATCTCTCAGCAAGCAGTCTCACAGCACTTCAACAAGCTCGTCAAATGGGGATACATCGAGAAGCTCCGCAAAGAAGCTCCGTCCAGACCATACGGTAAGAAGGGCGCAGTCTGGCGCGTCATCTACGACCCACGCATGTCATGGGAAGATGTCGTGGCCAACGCCCCAGAGCCAGAGAAGACACCACAAGACCTGGCAAAAGAAGCAGCCAAAACAATAGAACTCGCAGACAGAGGACCAAGAGGACACCTATCCAAACCCAAGAAAAAGCCTGTGGATAACTGTAACAAGACACAAGCTCCAGCTTGTAATACTGCTAGCTCTGACAATTCCAAAAACAAGCCCCAGCTTGTACAAGAACACAAGCCACAGCTTGTACATAACTACTACAATAGAACTATAGATAAAGATAATATAGATAATGGGATTTGTAGAAGTTTATGCACAGCTTACGCACGCATCGTACAGGATCAGTACGGTCGAGCATGGCAGTACGATATGCGGCAGATGTCACTGGCCCGTGACCTGATCGAGCTGGGCTACACGGTCGAGAGCTTCACCAAGGATGCGCAGGGTGTTGTGCGTTGGCTGGCTAAGAAGAACAAGCAAGCACCACAGTCACTGCAATACTTCATCACCAGGAAGAACAATGACAGCAAGCCCAAGGACGTTGATGCGCTGATAAAGCACCTGGGTAACAAGATGAGGATGACATGAGTGTACAAACATCAGACGGTCGCTTGGTATGTGTACACCGCGCAGATACAGGACGGGCAAGGTCGGCAAAACAAAATGCACGCCGACCCCACCCCTTGCCCCCCGCCCGTCCCTGTACGTCTAGGGGGGTCACACAGAAATTTTTTCCAGAAAAACATGAAAGGAGTTTTGGATGAGCAAGCGATTTAGTGTTGTACAGGCCAAGGAGGTTCCAGGCCGAGAGAAGCCTGTTTGGTTGAGGCATGGAGTTGCCTTTGAGAAGGACGGCAAGATTAGCGTGAAGTTAGAGACGTTGCCTTTACCGAATAAGGAGGGCGAGGTTTGGCTGAAGCTGTTTGATGATGAGAAGAAGGATGGTGGTGATAGTGGTGGTGGCCAGGCACCTTGGGGTGACCAACGTTCTGGAGGTTCGGAGGATGTAGCAGATGACGCAATCCCGTTCTAAGAAGCCTGGCAAGCAGAGCGTCCCGAAGGTGGGGCGTTTTGCGATGGGAGAGTTGCAGAAGCGAGTTCGCGGTTCTCGGTTGATTTATGATAATCGTGATGAGTTGGCGGCTGAGTTATTGAACTTGGGTTCGAGCAAGATAACGGACATTGTGGATATTGTTGAGGGTGAGGACGGCACGCAGAGTGTGCGGTTGAGGTCTGTTGAGGATATTCCTGATGGAGCGTTGAGGGCGATTAAGAAGATTAAGGTTACGCCTGGGAGGAATGGTGACCAGGTAGAGGTTGAGTTGGTTGATAAGGTTCGGGTGTTACAGATGCTTGCGAAGGCGGCTGGATTGCTTGAGCAAGAGAAGGAAGCTGACAAGCCGTCTGTGGTGAGCATTGAGATGGTGATGCCGAAGGATGACGGTGATGCCTAGTCTTTACCGGCGTTACTATGAGGATTTTGTGGAGTGTGATTTTTGCGGCGCCCAGACACGGGGCCGCGTGTATCGCAAGAAGCCGACGCGTGTTTTATGCGGGGCGTGCAACCGGATTATTTTAGACAAGAGCGCGGTGACGCTGCCCAAGATGCCTTGGAAGGATGAGAGTGATGAGTGAGCAAGCGACCCCTGCGGGGTTAAAGTTAGATTTTAGCACGTCGCCGACCGTGGCTAAGTTCTTTGCGAGTGATGCGTTTGTGCGTGGATTGATGGGTCCGGTTGGTTCCGGCAAGTCTTATGCGTGTTGTGCTGAGATATTCCGGCGTGCGGTTGAGCAAAAGCCTAGTCCGCGTGACGGGATAAAGTACACACGGTGGGCGATTGTGCGGAACACGCATCCCATGTTGCGGACCACGACGCTGAAGACCTGGTTGGAATTGTTGCCGGAGCATGTGTGGGGCAATGTGAAGTATTCCCCGCCTATCACGCACCACATCAAGCTGCCTCCCAGGGATGGTGCTGCCGGTATTGATTGCGAGATTATCTTCATGGCCCTCGATGATCCGAAGGATGTTCGAAAGCTTTTGTCTTTGGAGCTGACCGGTGCTTGGGTGAACGAGTGTCGAGAGCTGCCCAAGGCGGTTGTCGATGGCCTGACGCACCGTGTCGGTCGTTTCCCGACTAAGGCTGATGGGGGTCCGACGTGGCGTGGCGTGATTATGGACACCAACCCCATGGATGATGACCACTGGTATTATCGATTGGCTGAGAAAGAGAGACCTGGTGGTCAGTTCCGCTGGGACTTCTTCCGGCAACCTGGTGGCGTCGAGGAGGTTTCCCTGGAGGATTTGCCGGAGGAAATGCCGGAGGCGAAGGGATACATACATCAGGGTGGTCGCTGGTGGCGCACTAATCCAAAGGCTGAGAACCTAAAGAACCTACCGGCGGGATACTATGAACAGCTCTTGGGTGGTAAGAATGTTGATTGGGTAAAGTGCTATGCCCAGGGCGAGTACACGTTTGTGCAAGAGGGTAAACCGGTCTGGCCGGAGTATAACGACAACCTCATGGCAGATGACCTGGAGCCGGACCCCTCTGTGCCGGTGCATGTCGGTCTCGACTTCGGTTTGACGCCGGCTGCGATATTTGCGCAGAGGATGCCCAACAACCGGTGGCATGTGCTGCATGAGCTAGTCACGTTTGATATGGGCCTCGAAAGGTTCTGTTCTATGCTCAAGAGTGACCTGGAGAGCCGGTTTCCCCGATATGAAACCCTGATATGGGGCGACCCTGCCGGTTCGCAGCGGGACCAGATATTTGAGACCACCGCGTTTGAGCATCTCAAAACGCATGGCCTATTGGCCCGACCCACCGCGACCAACGAGTTCCGTACCCGTCGTGAAGCACTAGCCATACCCATGGGAAGGTTGATAGATGGTAAGCCTGGTTTCTTGATCGATCGCAAGTGCATGAGATTAAGAAAGAGCCTGGCCGGCGGCTATCACTTCCGGCGCGTTGCAATTGGTGCGGGGCAAGAACGGTTTAGGGATACGCCGAATAAAAACGAACATTCGCACGTCGGTGATGCGGCGGGGTACTGTTTGCTGGGTTCTGAGCATAAGATTATGACGAAGCGCCCTACCCCCATGGGCGGTCGGCCTATTACGGCGAAGGTGCTAGACTTCGATGTTTTCGGTTGATGAATTAAACCAGGTCATGCGCTTTGACGGCGTAAAGCACAAGGTCGTTGATTGGTCGCCTATGCACTTGCAGCTCTGCGAGATAAACGACTTTGATGCCTGGAACCTAAAAAATTTTCCAAACTATCAGCAATACTTGTCGAACTTTGCGTCTCAGGGCATGGCGTACACTGGTATCGGTGATGGGATTATCTATGGCATGTGGGGTGTTTATGAATTTTGGCCTGGTTGCGCGGAGGCGTGGCTCATTCCGTCGAAGCATATTGGTCAGAAGACCATGGCATTTCACCGCGCTGCCTTGGCGTTTTTTGAGTATGTTGCAGCCCAGAAGGGAATAAAAAGGCTACAATTCACGGTTCACACACAGAATGTTCACGCTGACCGTTGGGCGCAACGATGTTACTTTAAATGCGAAGGAGTGCTTCGCAAGTACGGACCTGACGGAGCGGACTATTACATGTATTCGAGGATGTTCTAATGGGTGGATTATTTTCAAAACCAAAAGCACCGGAGCCTGATCCTAGACAAGAAGAGCGTTTACAGCGTCAGGAAGCGCGTGCGGAAGCAGAAGAGCGTGGAGCTGCACGTCGTGTGCAATCGCGCATGATGGCGAGACGCGGCGGCGGTAGCCGGATGCTAATGGCCCCTGGCGTATTTGGCCAAGAGGGCGTGCGTGACGTTTTACAGCGGTCACTAGGAGCGGGTCGAAACCCAAGAGGGTAAAATGAAGACCTATAGACGTAACCCCAAGCATAGGGATGTAGGATCAGATGTACGGAGCCAAAGGCGGCAAGCGGCCAATGAAAGGCGCAATGGACAGCAAGATGAGCAATCTTCGCAAGAAGACAGCTCAGAAGTACAGCAAGAAGAAAGCTGATGGTCAAAAAGGCGTTTCAAAGTAGCGAGGGTGGCCTAAACGAAAAGGGCCGCAAAGCTATGGGCATGGGCCGGAAGTTAAAGACCGGCACCAATCCGCGACGAATTTCTTTTGCTGCCAGGTTTGGTGGCATGGACAAACCAATGAAAGACGATAACGGCCAGCCTACCAGGTATGCTTTAGCCTTAAAAGCGTGGGGGTTCGGCTCTGCGCAAGCTGCGCGAAATTTTGCAGAGAGGCATAAGAAGACATAATGGCTGAAGTACCTGTCGAAGAGATTAAAAAACGCTACAAGATAGCGAACACCCACAAGGAACAGTGGCGCAGCATTTACGAGGAAGCGTATGAGTATGCGCTGCCCATGCGAAACCTCTACGACGGTTATTACGAGGGCGATGTCCCTGGTCAAAACAAAATGAAGCGCGTGTTCGATAGCACCGCTATTCACTCGACTGCCAGGTTTGCGAACCGTATCCAATCCTCCCTGTTTCCTCCCCAAAGACCTTGGTGCCGTTTGCAGCCTGGCAATGAGATACCGGAACAGCGCAAGATTGAGGTGCAACAAGTCTTAGACCTCTACACTGAAAAGATGTTTGGGGTGATGAGCCAATCCGGTTTTGACCTGGCTATGGGTGAGTTCTTGCTCGACCTGGCTGTTGGTACAGCGGTTATGCTGATCCAGCCTGGTGATGAGGTCACGCCCATACGGTATACGGCTGTCCCTGCTTATCATATCACCTTCGAGGAAGGGCCAAACGGGTCTGTGGATGCGGTATATCGCAAGTTCAAAAGACCGTTTGCTGTTATTGAGCGCGAGTGGCCTGATGCCGACATCCCTGATGAACTGCGCAAAGAGTATGAGGATGACCCGACGCAGAAGGTAGAGTTGCTAGAAGCGACCTACACGCATGATGGGCAAATCCATTACTGCCTCATGCCGTTTGAAAAAGAATACAAGATTGTCCACCGGAACCTCAAAAGCTTCCCTTGGGTCATATCTCGTTACATGAAAGCGTCCAACGAGCGTTATGGTCGTGGTCCGGTGTTATACGCCCTGCCCGACATCAAGACGCTGAACAAAGTCGTCGAGCTGACATTGAAGAACGCCAGCATCAGCATTGGCGGCGTGTTCACGGCTGTCGATGACGGGGTGCTAAACCCACAAGCAATCAGCATTGTTCCTGGCGCTGTCATTGGCGTCAGTTCAAATGGCGGTCCCCGTGGCCCATCCTTACAACCACTTCCCAGAAGCGGGGACGCCAACCTATCACAGATCGTTGCCAACGACTTACGCTTGAACATCAAGAAGACGTTGTTGGACGAAAGCTTGCCGCCCGACAATATGTCGGCTCGGAGTGCGACGGAAATCGTGGAACGGATGAAGGAGCTGTCCCAAAATTTGGGTGCTGCGTTTGGGCGTCTCATAACTGAAACCATGTTCCCGATTGTACGCCGCTCCATGGAGCTAATGGATGAGATGGGCATGATTGAGTTGCCTCTCAAAGTTAACGGTTTGCAGGTTACCGTTACGCCTGTTTCTCCATTAGCCATGGCAAGCAACATGGATAAGCTCAATGAGGTTGTGCAGTTTATGCAAATTTCGCAAGCGCTGGGACCACAAGGTCAGACATTGCTGAAGATGGATATGGTTGGCGATTATATAGCGGACCAGCTCGGCATACCGGCGAAGCTGCGCACGTCTCAACAAGAGCGTCAGCAAATGGCACAGATGCAAATGCAGATGGCCCAGCAAGCTATGGAGGCGCAGGGCATGACCCCGCCTGATGGAATGGAAGTACCACAAGAATGAACCAAGCAGAAAAAATTCGCTCGATTAACTCACCTGGATGGGACGGTGTAGATGCTACAGTTACGCCTATGCGGCTGCGCGATACCGACCTTCAGAGGGCTTTAGATATTTCGTTCAAGCGTTGTTTCGGGTCCGAGGACGGGCAAAAGGTTTTGGCCCATTTGCGCCAGGTTACTATTGAACAACCGGCGTGGGTGCCAGGAGCTGAACCCTCTTATGGTTACGCACGGGAGGGTCAGAACAGTTTAGTGCGTGAAATTGAACAACGTATTAGGAGAGCAAATGAGCCAGAGTGACAACCAGCAAGACGCTGGGACAACCGAGCAATCGGCCCCAGATGGATTGATGGCCGCAACAGCTCTTGCAGAGGAGCAAGAAACTGAAGAAGGTCAAACCATTGAACACCGCGCCGAGCCGGAACCCAGCGAGGAAGAGAGCGAGGACACGGTTTTCGACAGGCCGGATTGGTTCCCAGAAAAGTTCTGGGACGAAAAGGAAGGTCCAGACCTAGAAAATATTGTTAAGTCATACGAGGAATTGCAGAAGCAGTTTAGCCAGGGCAAACACAAAGCCCCTGATGAATACGACACTAGCGTTTTAGATGAAGCTGGGTACGAGAAAGACGACCCGATCATTGGAGCGTATACAGAGTGGGCTAAACAGTATGGCATTAACCAACAAGCGTTTGACGACTTGGCCGGCAAAATTACGTCGCTGGCTGGGGAAGACATGGCGCAAGCACAGATAAACTACGATGCAGAGCGCAAAGCTCTGGGCAACAATGCAGATGAAATCATCAAATCAAATGTAAACTGGGCTGATGGCTTAGTGCGCAAAGGCGTGATTTCAGAAGCAGAACGGGAAGAACTGAACATCTGGGGAGGCACTGCCGTAGGTCAGCGTCTTATGCAGAAGGTTCGCCAGCTCACCGGCGACATGTCTCAGATACCGCTTGCACCGGTAGCTGACGCGGGTCAGAGCGAAGACGATTTCAGAGCGGATATTCAGAGTAAAATGCAAGACCCCCGTTACGGCACGGACAGTAAATTCACGCGAGACGTGGAGAGAATGTTCGAGCAGCGTTACGGGTAAGTTACCCCTCCCTGTAACTTGGGGCTGCTTCGGTGGCCCCATATTTTTGTACAAATACCACATGTAGCATCTAAAACATTTACAAGCCCCAGCTTGTAGTATATGGTCGTAATTGACTGATAACCCGTAGTGGGCCGGTCTGGCGTGTAGAAATACACCGTGCGCGGACGCTCCGCGAAGCCAGAGGCCGGAGTTACTCTCCGACAACCTAACGAGGCGCTTCAACTTTGGTTCAAGCTGGAGGCTCATTATGTCAACGAACCTATCCCCAGCGTTCGTACAGTTATTTGAAGCAGAGGTGCATCAGGCTTATCAAGCCAGCGCCGTGCTTCGAGGTGCTGCGCGTATGCGTACTGGTGTCGTGGGAGACACCGTTAAGTTCCCTAAAGTAGGGAAAGGCCAGGCGTCAATTCGCGTTCCGCAAACTGACGTAACACCAATCAACGCTGCATTTTCGCAAGTGTCTGTATCTCTAAGCGACTACGTCGCAGCCGAGTACTCAGACATCTTCAACCAACAAAAAGTTAACTTTGACGAGCGTCAAGAGTTGGCTCAAGTGGTTGGGAATGCAATCGGTCGTCGTGAGGACCAAATCCTTATCGATGCACTGGATGCTGCGTCTGCCGGCACTACTGTCGCAAAAACTGTCGTTACATCTGGTTCGGCCACTGCGTCAAACCTTAACGTCGGTAAAATCATTGCTGCTAAAAAAGCGCTTGATGCTGCCAACGTACCAGCGACAGACCGTCACTTTGTAATTCACGCAAACAACCTTGCTGGGTTGCTTGGAGATGAGCGTGCAATCAGCTCTGATTTCCAAACACTTCAAGCTCTTGTGCAAGGTCAAATCAACACAATGATGGGCTTTCAGTTCCATATTGTGGGTGACCGTGATGAAGGTGGCCTTCCATTGTCAACTAATGACCGCACTTGCTTCGCGTTCCACCGCTCTGCGTTGGGCTGCGCGGTGGGTATCGCTCCAAAGACAGAAATCAACTACATCCCTGAGAAGACTTCCTTCTTGGTGACTGCGATGCTGTCAATGGGTGCTGCGGCTATCGACGCAGAAGGCATCGTCGATGTCATCTGCGATGAAAGCTAAGGAGGTTAAATCATGGCTTTTGCATTAACCGGTCTTAACCCAATCGGCGGTCAATCGAAAAAAGGTAGCCAGGCGGCTATGTGGACTTACTCTTCAGCGGACGCAATCGCGACCGTAAACACTGAAGGTTATTTCAACAGCGCTTCTCAGCTCCTTGCAGTAGGTGACGTGATTTTTGTCTATGACAGCAACACGCCAACTCTGTCGATTTGTATGGTTGCTAGCAACGCAGCCGGTGTGGTCGATGTTACCGACGGCACCACAGTCGCGATGACCGACAGTGACTAAACCAACAGTGAGGGGCGGCAACGCCCCTCGCTTCTACAAGGGAGACTGTCATGGCGGCGGGTGATACTGAAGTTTCAATCTGTAACAAGGCTCTGATGTTTTTAGGGGCTGAGACGATTACGAGCTTTACGGATGGCTCGATTGCTTCTGACGCTTGCTCTTCCATGTACACTGAAATTAAACGCACGACCTTGGGTATGTATCCTTGGTCGTTTACTATTGCAAAGGTTCAGCTTGCCCGTGATACGGCAACCCCTCAGAACGAGTGGACCTACCAATACATTCTTCCCAGCGACATGCTTCTAGGCGTTCCCCGTGCGGTACGGGTATCGAGCGCGTCGGGTGTTGCCCCGTACAAGCAGTGGGAAATAAACCAGGGCGCAGCCGGTCTACCTGTCTTGATGACCAACGCCACAGAAATCCACATCGATTATCAGAAGTCTGTCAATGAAGCTGAGATGCCGAGTTATTTCGTGCAGCTCCTAGCCTACCAGCTTGCCTGGCATTTGGCCGAGGTAATTACTGACCAGACGACTAAAAGCGAATACTGGCGCGTGGTTGCGCTTGGAAACCCTGGAGAGGGTCAAAGAGGTGGTTTCTTCCGTCAGGCTGTCAACATTGACGGCGGCGGTCAGACGCCATCTGTCATTGCTGATTACATACTGACGGATGTTCGTGGATGAGCCGTGTACAACAATATCAGGCAAATTTCACTGTAGGTGAGCTGGATCCGCTTCTGCGCGGTCGGATTGATTTGCAGCAATATTTCTCGTCTGTCGCATTGGCCGACAATGTGTTGTTCGAACCTCAAGGTGGGTTCAGCCGGCGACCAGGGACACGCTTTGTCACTGACCTAACAGCGGACAACCCTGGCAACGGCGTCTTGCTCATCCCGTTTGAATTTTCAACGACACAAAATTTTATGATTGTTGCGTCCGTTTACAACACGGCATCGACCATTCGGTTCCGGTTCTATGCGGACCAAAGTCTCATCACAAACATCAATGGGTCTGGCAATGATTATCTCGATTACAGTGTTGGTACGCTCTATGTGGCTTCGGCTATCGACATGGACAAAACATATTATACGCAAAGTGCGGACACGCTGGTTTGCGTCAATGAAAACTTCGCTCCGTTCTCTGTGGTGCGGGGTGCGAACAACTCGACTTGGACGATTTCTGCGCTGTCTCTCACTTTGCCCAAGACGCTGTTTACGGTATCTGAAAGCAATCCGGCGGCGACGTTAACACCAAGCGCTGTCAGCGGCACAGTAACCCTTACAGCCGGTGCATCAGTCTTCACCTCTTCACATGTAGACCAGTATGTTTACGACAACACAGACTTCGGTCGGGCGCGTATTACTAAATTCAACAGCGCCACCGAGGTGCTAGCGGTGACAGAGGTTCCGTTCTTCTCAACGGATGCAATTGCTTCTGGTGATTGGACCTTAGAGGAAGGACATGAGGACGCCTGGTCCAATACGCGAGGCTGGCCCAGAACAACAACATTTCACGAAGGGCGGCTATGGTTTGGCGGCAGTGCATCTCAACCGGCAACGGTATGGGGTTCAAAGGTAGCAGATTACTTTAACTTCAAGCCAGCCGAGGCGCTTGACGATGACGCCATCTCGGCAACCCTTACGACCGACAGTGTGAACGCAATCACGGCGATGCGCTCCGGTCGAGACTTGCAAATTTTCACAACGGGTGCAGAGTTCTTTGTCCCCCAGGCTGACCTGGACCCGATTACACCAGCGAACATTACTATCAAATCAGCGACACGTCGCGGTTCTCAGCTCGGCATCCGGCCCCAAGCGGCAGAGGGTGGCACGCTGTTTATCCAGCGCCAAGGTAAGGCAGTGCGTGAAATGCTGTTCTCAGACGTAGAGCTGTCCTATGTGGCCAATAACATCTCCCTATTGTCGTCACATATGCTGGTTGACCCGCAACGGATGGCTCTACGCCCAGCAACGGACACCACTGAGGGTGACCTACTGATGATTGTGAACGGCACCAACACAGAGGGCTATCGTGGTGCCTCGGTTGGTTTTGTCGGGACCATCACGGCGTTCATGCTAAACCGGCCACAACAGATTGTCGCACCATCATCGTGGACAACGGACGGTGACTTCATCGATGTCGCTGTGGACCTCGATACAATTTACACTGTGGTCAAGCGCACCATCAATGGCGCGACGAAATACTACCTCGAAACATTTGACGATGACCGCACAACGGATGCGGCTATCCAGTATTATTCTGGTGCCGTGGCTCCTGACCAGGCTATACCTGGGACAACAACAGCCAGCGGTTTATCTCACCTGGAAGGTGAAGCCGTTAAGATTATTCGAGACGATATAGTAGACCCTGATGACACGGTCTCGTCTGGCGCTGTTACTCTTGGTGCGGTGCCAACTGTCTATGCGGAGGTGGGTCTTAACTTTGATATCACGGTGAAGACCCAGCCTTTCGAGCCGCGCCTGTCTAGTGGTTCTCAGCAAAGTCAGAAGCGTCGGATTTTAGAGATAACACCTCTTCTTCACACGACGCAAAATATCACCATAAACGGCAATGAAATAAACCTGACGCAGGGGTCATTGTCCGGTTCTGGCGCGGTCCCAACATTTACGGGGCCAAGAAAGACACAAGGGTTCCGAGGATATGATCGGGACGCACAAATCACCATTAGTCAAAGTCAGCCATTGTTTCTCACAGTGTTGGCCTTGGACTACAAAGTAAGCGTGGGGGCGTAATATGAGTGCGGCTTTACAAATTGTTGGTGCGGTAATTAGCGGGATAGCACAGATACGAGCTGCCCAGGCGCAGCAAGTACAATACGAAATGCAAGCTCGAAACGCGCAGATACAAGGGCGCGTCGATGCGGCGAACTACAAGATGCAGGGCGCACAAGTTCTGCGAAACATGGAAAAGGCCATGGCTGCATCTACAGCTCGAACAGCGGCGGGAGGCCTCAACCCTTACGCCTCTGGTGAAAGCGCTGACCTAATCAACACCTACTCAATGAACGTCGGTATCGGCGACAGTGGCTTGGCTAGAACAAACGCCCAGCTAGCGCTCGATGCTGGTAACCGCAATGCCCAACAATTCCGCACCGCGGGTCGGTATGCTGTCCAATATGGAACGCTGGCGGCGATTGGTAATACGGTAACCGGTGTTGGCCAAGGTATGCAAAATTTCAGCCCTAGTGGCTCAACAGGAAATGCGACGGGATAATGGTAGAGCGTAGCGTAAGAGCAAGACGGGCAAGTATGCAACTATACGCACCGCGTGAGACGGCAGCGCCGGCTCAAGCAATTGAGCGTGGCATGAACCAGCTCTCTAGCGCTATGGACCGTATGTCATCATTCTTTGGCCAGCAAGCCCGTATGGAGGCCGAGATACAGGGTGCGCAATATGGCGCTAAGAACGCACCAACCGCTGAGCAACTTCGTGATGCTTTCCAAAGTGGAGAAGAACTAGAGCTGCCTGGTGGATACGGTACGGTGTTTGACCGAGCTGCCCGTAAGGCTGCGCTCGACATCACACAGACTGAGATTGAGTTTGAAGCACGCAAGCGCATCAATGAAATTTTAGCTAACGCAAAGCGAAACAATACTAACCCTGCAACCATCGTTGACGACATCGATGCTGTCACGCATGGGTTTGCGGCGACGTTTGATGATAGCAGCCCTGGCGTGGCAAGAAAGCTGCGTGCCAGCTTGAGTATCTGGTCCAACAGCAAAATGGCGTCTTACGAGAACAGCTATATCGCGGAACAGAAATCTAGGTCTCAATCGAACTTCATTGCTAATACACTATCCATGATGGAGGGCTTTGACGACTTCATTGCTAGTGGTATCCCGACCGGTCAGGTTGACCCTAATACTGGAGAAGAAATCCGCATCCCTATGACCGCTGCCGACATGACAGCGCTAAAGATGGCAAAGATTGAAGAAGCTAGACTAAAAGGTTTGCCGGCCTCTAGCCTGACAACTCTGGCTAACTTGTTTGACAAAAAGCTTGTGGATGCATCGAACCGCGTGCTGGTCGATAGCGTTCTAACAATGGAAGACCCGCAAGAGGCTATCCTAAACATTGGCCGTGGTAAGGTGGACGGTCTTAGTGTCGCGACACAGAATGCGGTCGCAACTCTGCGTGGCCAGGACTTGTCGTTCTCTGATATTGCCAAAGAGCTGCGCACCCGTCGTGTGGCCGAGCTAAACTACATCGAGAGTGAACAGAACTTCCAAAACAACCAAGCAGAGCAAAGCGAAGAGGTTTATGAAGCTAACGCAATGAGAGCCATCACTGAGGGTGATTGGGCCACGGCGGCTGTACAAATTACCCTGCTTGCCCAGACTGACCCTGTGAAGGCGCAAAAACTTCGTGAAGAGTGGATGCAAGATGGCCAGCGTCGCACAGTCAGCTCACCAACCGCAATCAATGCACTGCAAAATCTCGGTCCGAATATTACGTTCCAAGATGTTTCTAAGTATTGGCCGGAGCTAACACCGGCTGACCAGGATAAATATTTCAAACGCGCTGAAACTTACGAGAATGAAGAAGTGCGAGTTGCCCTATCGTTTATGAAGGGCGAGTTGCTGCTACCTTCTAACATTGATGCTATCAACGACAGTGACCCCAACTTCGAGAAGGTGAACATCTATCGTCGCTTGCAGGGCCGTTTGGAGATGGCTGCGCTTGAAGCTAAACGGGCCGGTGTGGATTTTAACGCCCGTGAAGTGGCTATGCGTCTTCTGAAGGAAGAAGGCACCAACATCAGTGAAGCAGAAGGCAAGCTAAAGATTGAGGCTGGCAATAACGTCATAACGATGCTGTCTAGTCAGGGCGGTTTTGAATTAGAGCAAGGCCAGTTCCAAGAAGCTCTGCGCACCGTGCGGAAACTTATTACGGACAAGGAAGCCGGCAACAAGGATGGCATCCCTGCAAACCTTCGCCGGTTAAATGTAGCCCAGCTTCGTAACTTAGAAAGAGCGCTGAAGGAGGCTATGCGATAATGGATGACCTACTAGAAGCCAGAAGAAAGTCGCATGAGTTTCGTAGTTCTACGATGCATGACGTGGTTATAAATAACAACGGCACGATGGTTGGCGAGGCTCTCGATGAAACCAATACGCAATTAGACATCGATGCGGTCCTGGCTAAACGTCCTGGCATCCGCACGTCGCCTCTCGACGCTCTGTCAAACATCACCATGGAGGATGTCACTGACGTGGCCAAGGCTGGCGGTAGAGCGGTTCTTGGTGGCGTACAGGATGCAGTTACCGGCGTGGTCGGTTTAGCAAGTGATATTGGCAGCTATCTAGATGAGAATGTTGGAAGCCTAGGCTATGTTCGCATGGGGCAAAACGGATTTGAGTATACCCGTGAGCTTCCTCCAGGTGAGGATGTCATGCGGCTGGATGACGCTTTCCAGGCTGGCTTGAAAAATTTAGGCATTGATGTCCCACAGGGTGACAGCTCGGCTGAAGCAATTGCCCGTGGCCTAATTCAGTTTGGCGCTGGCATGGCGGCGGCTCCGGTGCGTGGGGCTAGCTATCTCAGCATGATGGCCCGTGGTGGTTTTGCGGATGCGCTGTTTGACCCAGAGGCCGGCAACCTGTCTACCCTTTTGCGTGAATATGGATTAGACAACGCGGTTCTAGAGTATCTCGACAGCAAGGTGGATGAAGACGCGGATGCGGCTGCGCGTTTGGAAGCACGCTTCAAGCAATCGCTTGAGGGCGCCGGTCTTGGTATTCCGATAGACATGGTCATTACAGGTTTCCGTTTGGCCAAATCCAACGATGGTCTGCGTGAAACAATTCGTAACAAACTAGTGACTGCCGGCGAAGCTGCCGAGGCTAGAATTGCTGACCGAGCCGGAAGCACTACTCTGTATTCCGGCATAGACCCTAGCCTTATCACTGACCCGATTATTGCGGCGGCTGGTAAGGTTGCAGCGAAGACAAAAGAAAGCGGCGTGATTTCTGAGGGTGGTTTGCCGATAGCGCAAGAGAAGGGTGACGAAAACCTTAGACTGCATACTCAGAGGCTCTCACAGGCGGCAGAAGGCAAGAAACCTTACCCAGGCGCACCAAAGAACCCCAGAACAGTTATCCGCGCTCCAGAAGGCTCTGATTTGCCGGACGTGGTCGTGGGCAACATTGAGCCAGGCGATTGGCAACAACGTATCGAGAAGACCATGTCGCCGGAAGAAATCAACAAGGCGGCAAGCTGGTACAAAGTTGTCTTCGGTGAATTTCAAAAACAAGCTGACGGTGACCCAGAAGAAATTGCACGCCTGACTGACGCCTGGTTTGCAGGGCAGCAAAACTCTAGCCCGTCACAGACACTCAACGATGTTCTGTTTGTTTACGAGCAAATCAAGCGCGGGGTGCCAAAAGACCAGCTCAAGGGCAAGGGTCTGCCATCAGCAAACAAAATTGTTATCGACATTCTCACTGGCTCAACTATCGAAGGCGGGGCCGGTCAGAAGATTGCAGACTTCCTCGACAGCGGATACGGCAAGAATGTTCGCGCTATTATGGGCAACAGCCCAGATGGCGGTTCTCCGTTTGTGGTCGATATTCACACTGCGCGTGATACCGGTTTGGTCGATGAAATTTACATCAACCACCTCAAGCGTCTAGGCTACGATGTCCCAGATGACTTAGTCGTTGATGTTGGCGGTGGCGGTATCAAGGGGCCACAGTACGAAAACAGAGCGCTGTTTGGTCAGCAACTCACGGAACATCTAAACGACCAAAACTGGATGGGTCGCTCCGATTGGGAGCCGGCAGAAATACAGGCGATTGGTTGGATGCAGCTCTCTGGTATGTACGGCGGTTCCAACACTGGGGGCGATGTCGTCGATGCGTTTACGCGGACAACACGTCGCATCTCAATGGAGGTAGACCCTGGAGCTGGTTCGCCTTGGGCCGACAAGTTTGGCGAAGACTTTGGCAACCTACCTTTGGCCGACCGTACATCAATCAACAACGAAGTAACATCTAAGGCTATTGAGCTGGTCAATAAGCAGACCGGCATTACGCTTGGCTCTAATGTTCATGGCACTGGCGGTTGGGAGCTGTTCCAGAACCCATCTACCGTACAGCAAGCTATTGCGTCCAAAGAAACCGCAATCGAAGCTGGCGCACGTCTAGGTTATCTTCTCCAGCAAACAGAGGTCTGGGTGAACTCACCAAAGGCCATGACAAAGAACCCCAAGAACTTCTCAATCGATATTGTTGAAACAAGCGGTGAGAGTTTGCGAGATGGTGAGCGTTTAACCGAGCTGTTTGATGCAATCATATCGGAAGAACCCAACGAATTATTCCGAGGCTACCAGCCGATTATTATCGATGGAAAGCCAGGTATTCGTATATTGATAACAGACGACGCAGTGCGTAATAGCCCTCTGACTAAGGCCAAAGCAATCGAGTACATTCAAGAGTTCGCCAACGGCAAACTGGGTGAAATTACAGAAAGATTGAACTTTGATGCAGAAGTCGATATCATGGAAGCGGACCTAACACAGCTCCGTAATGATTGGACAAAGGACAAGACAGGTGGCGGTTACCAAAGTTACTTTAGTGGACAGTCAGGAAAAGATGCGTCCTCAGACAACGCCCAGCGAGGAGTACTCGATACTGATGGGCGCGAACTTGAGGAACTCTTCGAACGACGCATCCGCGAAGCCCAAGGAAAGCAAGGAGGCTCCGGCTCAGTAAACCCTAACGCCTCCAATGGTGGAGGCGGTTAATGGCTGGATTTCTTCGAGAAGCAATAAAAACGGCGGTCGAGAACGCGGAGCGCCGTTCTTACGGCAACCTAATCCCAGACGATGAAGTTACCAAAACCCCACAAGGGGACATTGTCGTAAAGGCAATGGACAACTCGGACCTCATGGCGTTGAACAAAGCGCTAGAGGAAGGCGGGTTCCAGGGCGGTCTGAACATGGGGCGCATCGGTGAGATATTTAACACCGATCCTGGCGACTTCGACATCGAGACAGTTCTTCAGAACATCAAGCAAAACAACGTCGAGCTATTCCAACACCTACGTCGCGAAAAGCAATCTATGGAGAGCCTCATGGCCATGGCTAACGCTACCGGCTTTGATGGCATTGTGTACAAGATGCTGGGCCGCAAGCCTGGCGAGGTCATGCCGGCAGAAGACGTTCTGGCTGGTTTGGTTGCTGTTATTAAGATGGGCAAAGAAATGGAGTTCGGTGCGCGCAAAGCTCTGAACATGCCAGGGTTCTTGCCAGAGCAACAAGCTGCTAGAGAGGAAGCATTTAAGAAACTGCGCATCATGGCGACCGTACAGTCTAACCTGGCTGCGCAAGTATCCGGCAACGTCTCTGAGTATGGTCGCGGCCTGGCTGTTGTGTCTAACGTGGCCAAGATTGAGGGTATGGACCTCAGTACTTACGCAGACAACCTCAACAACTTCATAGCAGAAATGGATGACGGTCTGATTGACTACCATCTGCACACGTTCTTGACGTTGCAAAAACCAGCGGCACGGGCCAAGTATGCTGAAAAAGGCTGGGCCTCTAAGACGTATGACTTCGCTATGGAGAACTACATCAACGCCCTACTCTCGGCACCTACCACACACATGGTTAACATTGCCGGCAATGCATCGTTCCAGGCGCTGACGTTGGCCGAGCGTGGTGTTGCCGGTGTTATTGGAAACATTCGCACACTGGGCGGTTTGCGCGGTGACATTGGTGACCAAAGGTATGTTGGTGAGGCAGCGGCTGAAGCATTCGGTTTGATGATGGCGCAGCGTGATGCGCTTACCCTCATGGCTAAAACATTTATTACCGGCGAGACCGGCGACCTGGTCAGCAAGATTGACCTCCGCAATCGTCGCGCCTTGGGAAGCACAGATAATTTGGCAGACATTGGGGCTGCTATAAACCAGGGGGACTTTACAAAATCGGCAATCGATACGCTGGGTGTGGCTACACGTTTGCCTGGTCGTTTCTTGGCAAGTGAAGACGAATACTTCAAGGTCATCTCGATGCGTCGGGTTCTATACCGTGAAGCGCACCGTGCATCACAGATTACGTTTACCAGCGCCCGTCGTACCGGCAAGTCACGGGATGAAGCAAAGGCGCTAGCAGAGGCTAAGTTCACACAGATTATGACCGACACCCCAAAAGAGGTGCGGGACATGATGACATCAGAAGCGCGGAAGCTGACGTTCCAGGGAGCGCCGGAGGGTTTCTTCGGTCGCATGGGGCCGCTCATCCAAAGCGTGCCTGGCATGAAGGTTATAGTGCCGTTCTACAATACACCGACCAATGTGGTGAATGAAGCGTTTGATCGGACACTTAACTGGTCGCCGGTGTACAAGGCTATTAAGGGCAACATCTCTGGGCCAGAGCTGGACGATGCGCTAGCCAAGCTGGCAGTGGGCAACACCATTGCGCTGTCAATGTTTGCTCTAGCCAGCGGTGATTATGGTGACGACGTAATCATTACAGGTTCGGGCCCAAAAGACTTCGGCACAAAGATAAACATAATGGGTGGGGCTAACGTGCCACCCTACTCTATCGGTATCAAACAAGCTGATGGCACCTATCGTTTCCAGACGTTCAGCCGGTTTGACCCTATCTCTGCAATGTTGGCTATGGGTGCGGACATGGCAGAGTATGCAAAGTATGAAGACGACCCACAGATGCTGGCGCTTATGACAAAGGCGTATACATTGTCGGCGGCAGAGTACGCAGCGAACATGCCATTCTTGCAGGGCGTGTCAGAGCTGATGGCGGCGGCTGGTGGTTCATTTCAAACACAAGAAGATTTCTTTGAGCGCATGGCTAAGTTTGCCGGCAGTCAGACTGGCAGCGTAGGAACCAACGTCCTGGGCAATCTAGACCGCTCGACGTTTGGCTTGATGTCCTATGCATCAGAATGGCTAACTGATGGTCAGTATCCAATTGTGGCGCAGAACAGCTTCTATGCCACACTAGAGCGCCTAAACAACCCTATCGCCAGCAACACTATGCTGCCACCAGGCGTGGACCCTGTGACCGGCGATTTGTACACAGAAGCACCCGCGTTCATGCAGGGCTTTTATGGCGCTTTACAGCAAGCCAAGTCACGTAACCCATTGTTCGCTGATGGCCTACCGGAAAAACTAAACTTCTGGGGCAACGTCGTGACCGCTGGTGAGGGTCGGTTCTCTGAGACCTTTAACCCTGTACGCATCCAGACAGGTGAGTTCAGCGCCCTGGATGAGGAGCTGATACGCCTTAGTGAGATTGGGGCGGGTTCGTTCTCATTCCACAACAAGCGCGTCAATGGGACGCTGCTTAACGCAGAGCAATACAACGACTTCATCACGACCATAAACATGGTAGACGGCAAAGGCCGGATGCTGGGTGACCCTGGCTACAATCCGCAAGGCACATTGCTCAACGCCTTGAACGCCGAGATGAACACTACTGAATACGCAACACTGCCCACAGATGAGGACAGATTTGACGCATTGAACGCCATTCTCTCAGAAAGAAGGAAGCACGCGAGAGAGTGGATAATTGGAACCGACCCACAACTTAATCTGCTTGAGATGGCAAACTAGGTGACAAAACTGTGGATAAAGTGTACAAACACTAATAGAGAGGACTAGTAGATGGCTACATTTTCTATCTCAGCAACGGCTCGAAAGGCCCAGGCTACCGGCACGGGCGCGGCTGGCCCGTTTTCATTTGCCTTCCAGGTCAATGCGCAGTCGGAGCTTGCCGTCTATGTGGACGATACTCTCAAGACTTTGACAACCCATTACACAGTTACACTCAATGCTGATGGCACTGGGTCTATTACGTTTACGTCGGGCAACTTCCCAACCACTTCTCAGACGGTCACCATACTAGGTAACGCTCCCCTCTCTCGCACCTCGGTGTATACGTCTGGTGGTAATATTACAGCGACAGCTCTTGAGACAGATTTTGATACCAACGTCATGGTGCAGCAACAACAGCAAGAGTTGCTCGACCGCACGATGATTGCTCCTGTCAGCGACCCGTCTTCAATAAACATGACGCTCCCAAACAAAGCTGACCGAGCTGACAAAATTTTAAAGTTTAACACCGAGGGCAACCCAGAGGCTGCGTTAGCCTCTAGTGTATTTGCTAATACAGTAGTAGGTGCGAACTTTACAAATAATGTGTTTACCGGCAATGGCTCGACAACAGCCTATACCTTAACGGTTGCGCCAGGTTCTAAGAATAACTGTCAGGTCTACATTGATGGCGTCTATCAGGAGAAGGCTAGCTTTTCTATCAATGCAACAACCCTGACATTTACAGAAGCCCCGCCCAACAATGCGTCCATTGAGGCAATTATTGGGAACGCTATTGATACGGTCGATACTGACAGTGGCGTTGTTAATTACAACCAAGGTGGCACTGGCGCACAAACTCGTACAGTAGAAAGTCGCCTACGGGACTTTGTATCGGTTAAAGACTTCGGTGCTGTCGGTAATGGCGTGACTGATGACACTGCGGCTATTCAGGCGGCATTGACAAATGCGTTTAACAATGGTGGCGGGAATGTTTTTGTTCCAGCAGGGGAATACATTACAACGTCACCTCTTATTATTAGATCAAATGTTAGCTTCTTTGGTGAGGGTGCAGCTTCAATCATTCACAATAAGCAACCTGTTTACACGGTTGCCTGTAATGTAATTCATATTGGCTATGGATACGAATGGAACGAAAACGGAGTTTCATTTGATGCTGGTTCAAATGATGATGCAACGGCTGCTCAACTGTTGGCAAATGATTTTAGCAAAATTAAAGCTAAAAACATTACGGTGCATGATCTAACAATCAAGGGCACTGAGCCAGTAGGATTAGGCATTTGGTGTATGAACGCACAGAATGTTGTTATCGATAGTATTTGGTCGGTAGATACAAGAACTCCTATCAACATTGGTAATGATGCAAGCCCACAAACTGCGGCGTGTCATAATGTAAGTGTGTCAAATGTTTTTCAAGTGAGTGCATTGGGTGCGTCAAAAGATTGGTATGATTTGGTCTTTGTTGGTCAGGCAGTTAATGTAAGCATTTCTCGTTGCTTCAATAATCCCAATAGCCCATCAACATTAGACGGTATGATTTTGTCATCTGGGTATAATGTTACAATTACTGACTGTAATCTTCAGGGCGATGATACAGCTGGCAAGAAGGGTATTTTGCTTATTGGTGGTTCAGTATCAACAAATCATTATGTTACAATTAACAACAACATTGTTAAGGATATAGATAGTGGAATTGATATTTTCCAAATTGCTGGAGTTCGATGCTCTGATAATTTGATTACAAGCTGTGCTACTGCGGTGACTGTTCGAGGTAAGAATAACTTAATCGACAGCAATCTATTTATTGGCAATACAACTGATTTGTCAGGCAATAGTGATGCAACTGGCAATAGTTTTACAAACAACAGAGGCATGACAACCTTAACTCCTTGGACTGTTACTTCTACAGATGACTATGAAGAACATAACTTCTTTGATGGAAATTATCAGCCAACAACAACGACAACATCCAATACTGGTTATAGTGGGTTAAAAAGTCGCAAGGTTACATTCTTGCCTTACGAGGCATTGCTTGATCCTACTGATGAAGCAAAACTTGCAGATAAAGATGCGCAACTTTCTCTAACGTCTAATCCAGATACAGTAGACATTTACTATCGTATCCCAACAGATACTCGAAAACTTATCAGTGTCGGCGGTGCTTTATATACAACAACTGCAAGCCAAACTATTGTTGCAAGTATTGTTGGTTTTAACCAGTTCCAAAACTCAAGCAGCTTAACAACGCATGAAAGTCTTGGAACATACACAACAACTTCGGCTGGTGACCAGACATATAGCTTTAACCTATCAACGCCTACACTTTATAATAACGGCGTTTATTACATCAAGATGGTTTTAACTACTACATCGGGTATTAGCTTTAGGGCTGTTACGGCGAACACAAGGGTCGAATAGGAGGTCAGAGTATGACGATCAAACAACAAGGCGGCATTTTTGGTCGCAACCCAACATTCAATGACCTTACCGTTGAAGGTAATCTTACATCATCTGGAACGATTACACTCGGTGCTGACAGTGTAAGTGGTGATGCTATTGATGGTGGAACAGCCACACCTGAAAATATATCGACATCGGGGACTGCCTCGTTTGACACAAGTGTTGTTGCTAACAATTCACAGGGCAACAATGACTTTCACGTAAAGAGCAGTGGCGCAGACTACGGCATCTTTCACGATGCAAGTTCTACATTTACAGGTTTTGGCACAGTTCCCTCAAATATGATCCATATGAAATATGCTGGTGATTATGAGATGAAGTTTGAGAACGCCAGTTCTAATGCGTATTTCCAGATGCGGTCTAGCTCAAGTGGTGTAAGGTTAGCAAATTATCTCGGAATGGGAACCAATGTTACAAACGGTGGTTTTTTCTTTGATTTAAATGGGAATGGGGAAGTTCGTTGGGGTCGTAATAACTCTCAAATTATGACGATTGAGGCGAATAACAATCTTAATCTTAGAGGTGGTGCTGGTAATATTACGTTTGCATCAGGCTCTGGTATTGATTTTTCTTCTACCTCTGGCACTGGCACAAGTGAACTGTTCGATGACTATGAAGAGGGGACGTGGACGCCAGCCGTGTCTGCTGGTTCTATTGCTGGAACAGGAATTACTTATTCTGGTCGATATACAAAAATTGGAGATACTGTAACACTTTATTTCCAAGCAACTACGACTGGTGGAGTAAATGATTTGGTTGTTGCTAGTTATGTTGGTTTTTCAGGATTACCTTTTGCTGCAACAACAGATGTTACTGCTTCGGGTTACTCAACTACAGAAGATATTGACAGGGCTTTGGGTGGAGAAGTTCAGATAAATGGTTCTACTTTTTACTTAGGTCCATGTGGTTCTAGTAGCTTCACTGCAAAAATCTCTGCAACATTGACCTATTTCACATCGTAAGGAACGATCATGGCACTGACAAAAGCACACAACAGAATGATCGCTGACGCAGCCGTGAACGTCAAAGACTATGGCGCAACTGGTGATGGAACGACAAATGACACGGCAGCAATCCAAGCTGCAATCGATGCGGTTACATCTGGTGGTGTTGTATACTTTCCTTCTGGGACATACCGCATCGCAAGAACGGCTGGCACAGATGATCGTTGGGGCGTTAAGATCACCAATAGCAATGTGACCCTGCGTGGAGACCATGCTATTCTACGCCGCTTTGATACGGATATTAGCACTTATGCAAATTCCTACCCTTTAATTTTCGTTGGAACGCCTGATAACAACAGCGCAAGTGCGACAGAAAACATTACTATTGAAGGACTTGAGTTTGTTGGTGAGAATACTCGTCACGCAATCGCAGGTGCTGCGCCAATGGATTATCGTTGCGCAATTATGTTTAAAAACACAAAGAAAACCAAGGTGCAGAATTGTGAGTTCAACACAATCGATAGTGCCGCAATATACTATCAACCGCCTGTTGCATATAATTATGTAAACAGTAGATATATCAACACGACAAAGAACTATCAGTCACATATTACTAACTGCTTTTTCTATGCAAACAGTCATACGACATCTGGTAGGGCTTTGTTACATGCAATCAATCCAAGTGGTTTGGATTACTTTGTTGTGGATCAGTGTTATGCAGAATGGTGTGATGATTTTGTTTCTGGCTCTGGAACATATGATGACATCGATGATGTGGAAACTGATACCTATACACCAACAGTTTCTGGCTGGACACTTGGTGCAGTGAAACGCACAGGCCGAGGTTGGGTAGTATCAAACAATACAATCATAAATTCATCAGAACATGCTCTTTATCTTGAGGGTATGGATGTCAATGTGACAGGTAACAATATCCGTGCTGAGAATACTACTTACTGCGTTGGTGATGTTAAGATACGTTCTCGAAATGTAGCTATTACTGGCAATACGGTTCATGCTGGCGGTACTTGCATATCTATCAATGAGCTTTCTTATCAGGTAACTGTAGCTAACAACACTTGTTACATGCAAAGCACCACTACGGAAGGCGGTGCTATTGATGTCAACTCAGATGGCATCAAGGCTTACATTGATGCTCGCAGTGATTTCCATACAACTTACGAACCTATGGATAACATAGCGGTTACTGGTAACTCAATTTACTTCCCAGAAACCGCAACGACAGGCGTGTCTCATGTTGGAATTAGGCTTTACTCCGATAACCTAGATGCAAGTTTCCCAGAAGGTAATCTGAGAAATATTACTGTATCAGGAAACTCAATTAACAATCATCGGATTGGTATTTATACGATCGGCACTGGTTTGAAAAATGTTTTGGTTGAGGGCAATTCCTTCAATGCAAAAACATTTACATCTGCTGGTTTCTCTGCTGGAACAACACTCAACACCTATGCAACTCTTATGACAAATAGAGCATCGTCTGATGTAAATATTCAAGTGAGGTTTACAAACAACACAGTGTATGGTTCTGAGTATTTGTTTGCGACAGAGAATGGATCAGGATCAAGTGTGCATATTCCTTGGCAGTTAAGTGCAAACTCCTTGAACTATATTAAGAACTTCAAAACATCTGATATGAGAACGCCAGCACAATTCAATCAATTCCAAAACAACATTGGGACAAGTTTCTTAGACCGTACTGGATGGGTTGGGGCGCATTCACTTAACAACAGTTTAGGATCAGGAACCACAAACTCTGAAAAGAAATACAACCTTGCTTACAACGGAACCAATGTCATTTTCTTTACTGATGACAGTGGAACGACACTAACTCTTTAATGCCCTTCGAGGGTGGACAGTCCAGATAAGGAGATAAAATCATGGCACTGACAAAGACAACAGTAAACGACAAGATCGAGGTCATCAATCGAGGTGATTGGTCATTGGTGCAAGTACGCACTGCGACGATCATCTCAGAGGATGGCACAGAAATCAGCCGTACATTCCACCGTCATGTGGTTATGCCTGATGCTGATCTTACTCAGGAAGATGCAGACGTATCTGCGATCTGTACTCCAGTATTTACAGACGCAGTAAAGGCAGCGTATGCTGCACATTTGGCTGAGGGAGAGTAATTATGTCTGCTGTAACAGAAACATTAAGCTCCAACACAAGTACAGCAGCTTTGCAGGTGATTGG
>Ga0208899_1000372_pt1 | contig 33198 bp, 46 predicted proteins | sample VirMetDEL_Nov_24_FD_184518 | JGI IMG/M metagenome (GOLD analysis project Ga0208899, IMG submission 184518) | Aqueous microbial communities from the Delaware River and Bay under freshwater to marine salinity gradient to study organic matter... | ecosystem: Environmental > Aquatic > Marine >... | reverse complement strand
CGTCAAACTGTTGTGAGGCGTTGTCCGCGCCCTAGGTCTTTTCCTAGTGTCACTGCTTGTAACGCATGAGTCATGCGCTAGTCTTTCCTAGAGTCACTCTTTTTTTCTGAGCCGAGGACGCTCTTTAGTCTGTGTAGTATAGCACCATTGCAGTGCTTTGTACACAGTTATTTATAAAATAAGTAAGGATCGCTGTCCTATATGGTTTTATCGTTGCTGATTTTATTACAATACCAGTTTTTAAAAATTAGGATTGTTTTAAAGATAAGTACTACTACGCAACATTTCAGCATGCGTTAAAATAGCGCACCTATAAAAATAGTTGACATGCGCAGTTTAATCACATATAATAGACATTATGAAAATAGTATTAGCAACACAAGAAGATATTAAACCTGTAGCGGATAGATATCTCGTATTAGAACTAGACACGTTCCGTATCCAAGGCAAAGAGATTCCAAGTTGGTGCATTGTAGATGCAGGTGACGTTGGTTTGGCTGATATGACTGAACTTGCACACTTTAAAGAGCAGCATGAGAATCTTATTCGCAACTATAAAAAGGGCGACTTAAACTTTGTTGAACAGATGGTAGAACATCTTCGAGGCAAGTTCGGCGGCAACTTGGATAGTTTTTATACAGAACTTTACAGTAGAACACAACAAGAAAAAACAGATCCCTGGGATTATGTTATAGAGAAAGAGGCTTAAATGTACCAAGGCAAAGATCATCAATTTGACAATAAATTCGACAACATCAGTGACCTAATGGAACGCTACTACAATGATGGTACCAGAGGCGCACGACCTGCAGCAGAGTACCGTGGAGCATTGCGTAACATGGCAAGGATGTCATATCGCATTGCTAAACGTGCAGTTAAAGAACAAAGAAAAGCGCAGTGATGCGCTTTTTTTTCGGTTGACAACTCTGTAAACTGTGTTATATTAAATGTATAAGTTGTTTTGAGGAGAGACGAAATGTACACTTTAGATAAAGGTTTAGTAGATTTGATTAACGCTCAACGTGCTGAGGCTGAAGAATTCAGCAAGCAGCCTGGGTGTTGGATGGGCATGATGCCTGAGGCTACTGATCTCTCTTATTGGGAGACTCGTGTTCCAACAGGTACTCTCAAGGAATACAAGCGTATTGAACTTGAAGAAACAGCATACTATATGCTGTGCGATGCGTATAGCAAGAGCTATGCTCGCAACCTTCGTTTAAGTGTGTTCACTGACGAAGAACTTGAGGCGGAGATTGAAGCCGCTGGTAACATGATAGCAATGCAACAAGAGGCGCAATGCTCATAGTTATCCCTTATCCCAATGGTGAAAAGTATCTCAACGTTGGACACGATAAAGTAGATGAGATACAAGCAATGCGCAAGCAGATCCTTGACTATGTAGACATGGTATGCACAGGTCCTTGGGAAAGTGATGATCTCGATGTGCTTTTTAATGGTATCAGAGTAAGAGTAGGAAATTCAAAAGACTACTTTATGTTAAAGATGAAATATGGAGCAGCATATGAATATTGAAATTCAAGCAGTGCAAAAGGGCACAATGCAGTATCGAGTTTATTATTATGAAAATGAACCAGTTGACAAATGTTTAAAAAGACATAATAATAAACATGAGTTCGTAGCAACATATAAGGTGATGACAGATGACTATGCATCTAGTGCGGGGAATGTCCTCGCTGAACAACAAACAGCGTAAACAAAAAGGTCGCACACAAGCAGACCGAGACGCACAAGCAGCACACAATCAGTGGTTGCGTGAGCGCGGTTTACATCCTAGTCAACTAAAGCAAGTATTACCACATGACGCAAAAGGCAGACGCTTGGGTGTAGGCACAATGCCAGACTATAGCACTCGTGTTGAGACAGCGCCTACTAGTGATCGTATTATGGCTACTGCAACTAAAAAGCATGAGAACCAATACACTGGCAATGAACTTGCAGGCATTGGCTTGCTACACAAAAGTAATCTTGTGCCTGTGCGCAAAGACAGCAATGATGCAAGAGAGATAGCAAGGATGCGCCGTGGCTAGTAAGGGCCTAAAACGATTTCGTGAAGCAGGACTTACTAAAGTTCAGCCCAATGGCAATGAACAGTTTTATGTTCACAATGCTACGCCGGATCCTCATGGTCGCCGTTGCTATTGTGTAGTGGCTACTGACATGCGCTTTAATGATGTAGTTGTTATGACACCGCAACAAAAGTTGATGGTTGAACTAAAGTTCGGAGAACGGTTGGACATTGCTGACTGGACTGAAACTTTTAATATGCAGCCATATATGTTAGAAGAACTCAAAGGTACAAAATATGGTGTTCAAACAGATTCTAGACTAACATACGAAGATTTGATGTCCATGTGTACAACTGGACGCATATAACCTAAAAACTAAAAACCTTGACACGATATACAGGATGTAGTATAATACTACAGTAAATAACAAGTAAAACCACAACATCTAGTATAAGGATAGAAAAGATGAAAAATAACGCAGTTTTGAATAGATTCGGTACATATTGCGGCTGGTCAGCACTAGCGTCTGCCAGCTTTTATGGTGTATCATTGGTATCAGAAAAATATTTTGGTAACCCTGCATATGCCATTATGCTATTGTTCTTTGGACTTGCAATAATGATTCTATGGAGCATGGCAAAGAGCAGTGTTGAAAGTGAAGAACGACAAAAGCGTTGGGATGCTGAAGAAGCACAGCGTAAACAATCACGCAAGATGCTTACAGAGTAGCAATACCCTTACGCAACTCATCTAAACAAATGGCGGGTATGTTCTCGTAGAAGTGACGGAAGTTATGTTCGAGAACGCTCGCCATTTCCACACGCATAGTTTCTAGTTCCTCTAGGCTTTTATTACCAATTGAATTTACAATGTCTGCAATAGCCTGCATACGCTCTGCGGGATCTTCGATAACGTCATAACTTTCATCCCACCATGCACCAAATGTACGAAATCCATAACTGCGCAGGTATGCTAAACTACCGGGTGCTTGTAGCACAACAAACGGTTGATGTAGCACAACGGGCTTGAATACCTTTTCTGTAAAATGTATCTTTTCTTGCCATATTGTTTCATTCACTACATGCAAAAAACTGGTGTTCCATGGAGTAAGATCATCTACTTTTATTTCTGCACTGCTATTTGTATGATCATCAAAACTGCAAGCAGAAACAGGACCGCTGTAAGTCAATCCGTTTGGATCTGGATTAAGAAGGCTATAACAACCTTTACTTAAATCTAGCATTTCTAAAAAATCTGTGCGATACTTCCGTAATAATCTGTTAGCACAGATCCACGACCAACGTATCGGCCTTGCACTGTAATTTTTTACAATTTCTAAATTACTATACAATTTAAAATAATATTCGCTGCAAAGAAAAGCATGTGCAAACCAGTGTATAGTTTTGTATCCTAGTTCGTTGAGTTTTTGTATGTCTTTGCTATTATGTTCACTGTGCAATACATAAATTGGTAAATCTTTTACTTCTAAAAAAGTAGAATCGTCTCCTTTTACAGCATGTCCAGGCCATGGATGAAATCTATAATATTCCCTATCCCACAGTGTATGATCTAAATCATACCAGACTGGTTCAAAACTATGATCTAATACTGTGGGGAATATTTTTGTTCTTTGATCATCATGTTTCCATTTTTTACTGTTAAAGTCATACCAGGTATCAAGTGCAAATTTACTATTAGTTTTCTTACGCAGGGTAGAAAACCTATTACCATTTGATATAGGTTTATTATGCAAATCTTTTTCTAACTCTACATTTAGTTTCCATCTTACATCATTTTCGTCAAAACTATAGTGTTCAAAATCCACTTTTAAAGCGTCACGCAATAAAGGCTGTAAAGTATAATAGAGGTGCTGGTAAGGTTTCATTATATGCTCATATTTAGTTGCCTTTATTATACGCAATAATATTACTCCTGTCTATAAATACAGTATAGGAGCACTGGAGACTCCCAGAAAGTTATAATAAGAGTATGAAAAAAGTACCAAGTTGTATAGAGTATCTTGTTTCACTAACTGATGTAGGCAAGAATTTTAGAAGTGTTGCCGAAGTTAAAACTCGCAGTATTATTAACGCATGTGGAGAGAATCCCGACACAACCAACGACACATTCTTAGTTATAGGACCTAATATTCTTCCCTATGGATTAAATGCCATGGGCGCAGATACTACCAAAGTAGATGGCTTGCCATACTATGGTGATGAGCCCTGTGCATGTAAAGTGCATGATGGTGAACTAGCAGATTTTGTAGCACAGGAACAAACCTTCGACTGGGTGCTTGCACCTGACGAGTGGATTACATACGCTTGCACAGAAGAAGAACAAAAGCAAAAACTAAGTTTGGTAAGTAAGATTGCTCGCAAAGGTTTCTTTACAACTATCAAAGACTACAAGAACATGTATGCTAATCAGCGTTATTTTGAAGAACCGTTTGTACTGCGCACTGAATCTGGTGATGCTATCGTCATACGACAGCGTGAATGGGATCAAACAGATCGCCAGGCATGGACACAAAAGAACTATATTATTCATGGCGAAGAACTGTTATGCTGCACACCATGGAAGCGTCGTACAATGTACTTTAAACAACTAGCAAAGTTTACCAGTGATTTAGGTGCTCGCAGTTTCGCAGTTGAAAAGCAGAACATGTACAAGCCTGCTTTCAGCAAAACATTCGAATATGTAGTCTGCATCAAATTCTAACTATAAATAGTAATAGTAGCATATAATCAAGGAGCAACAATGGATAGGTTGCAAGAAGTGTTCGAACAAGAGTTCGCTACACAACTCAAACGTCTTATTGACGAAGCATTAAATACTATAGACATAACAGAACTTGTTGAACAAGAAGTTGCTCAACGATTCGACAATGGCGTATTTCAGCAGTATATAAACGACACTATTAAACAACACGTTAATTCAGTTAACATCTCAGAAGCGGCAGTTGCTCGGTTAGAGCAAAATGGTCAAAAAATATTACAATCGCAGATGCCTAGAGTTGTGCAGTTGGTACATGACAGAATTGACAGTGTGATGTCGCAAACTGTTGAGCAAAAATTGAAAAATTTAAGTTTTCCTGAACGCAGCATTGATCCTAAACTAATCGACATCAGTAAACTTAGCATTACTCGAGATAACATTAGTGACTTTGGTAACACTGATGGCATTGAAGACATAGCAACAAGAGTGCAACTTACAGTAATGGACGACTGTGTAGTTGTAGAAGATAGACTCATCACTCAAGTACTACAAGCAGATACACTCATAGTTAAAGACTTTGCAACAGACCAGCCATGGTATGCAACAATGAAGCAGGATGTTCTTGCAAGTGTTCCCAAACCTGAAACGCCCAAGGACTGGAGTTTTAAGATTGCCGAAATGGATGCTAAAATCCAAGTAAATGCTGATCGCAACCAGCTCAAGGAACTTGAAGTTAGTGGTGAAGCAATGCTTAGTGATGTGCTATATACTACACCAGGCAACAAGCGTGTGGGTATCAACACCATGGAACCTAGCGATGCGCTCACTGTGTGGGATCAAGAAACAGAAGTTGTTATTGGCAAGCATGCAAGCCAAGAGGGCTATATTGGTACTCGTAGACGGCAGGATCTAAACATTGGTGCTAACAACAAAGTTGGTATTAAGGTTGGCAGTAATGGCACTGTTAGTATAGACAAACTAGAACTACTAGGACGCACTATTGGTAGCAGCAAAACCATCCCAGGGCATGCTGCAAAGAAGGGTGACATTGTGCTAAACGATAATCCCACAGTTGGCGGCTATGTTGGTTGGGTTTGCTTGGATGGGATTCGCTGGGCAGGCTATGGTAAGATTGAATGAAGTTTGCGTTCTGCATAGGCAATGGTGAAAGTCGCAAAGACTTTGATGTAACCACACTAAAGCCATATGGAACTGTGTATGGCGCCAATGCAATATTCAGAGATACAACTGTTGATCATTTAGTGTGTTGTGATAGACGCATGGCAATGGAAACAGTGAGTGCAAAGTACGAAGGCACAGTATATACCAGAGAAGATTGGTACAGTTTCTTTCCCTATAGCAACTTTAAACGTTTACCCAATCTGCCATGGACGGAGACTGAAAAGCACACACAAAGTTTTCACATGGGCAGTGGGCTACATGCAGTCAACGTAGCACTACACAATGGCGCAGATGTTGTGGTTGTCATAGGACATGATTTTTGGGGTAAGGGTGCAAGTCATAACAACTTGTATAAAGGCACAGAAAACTATGCCGATGTAGTTGCACCTGCAGTGGATCCCAGTTTTTGGATCAAGCAGTTTGTTATGTTTTTTAACACATACCCAGCCACACAGTTTGTATTTTGCCAGCCCAATGTTAAAACATGGCGTAAACCGCCAGGTTGGGATTCAGATACTATCCCCAATTTACAGTTCGAAGAACTAACCACACTAGTAGACACACTCAAACAAATAGGTTGACACTTTACATATGCATGTTATATTAGTACTATGTTTAGTAATGATGTAAAACGTATTGGTTTCGCTTGCAAATATTTTCATCCGGATCGTAGTCTCAAAAAGAAGTTGCTAGAAGAGATTGAACGCCCGCTAAATGAACGTAGCACAACGATAACCTGGCTTAATAAGCAAACTCGTGAAGTTGCCGAACAGCGGCTGTGGGATATTATGGAACATAATGTCTCTAGTTTAAATAAGTTGATAGAATTTGTAGGAGGACTACCTAATGAATTACGAATGGTTAGACTCGGCAGTGGTATACTCCCTGCCTATACTGAGCCTAGTTGGAGTTATTATTGGCAGTTACCTGATGTACGGCGCTATTTGGAAACTAACCTCGCACAGGTTGGTGACAAAGCTCGTGCTAGGGACATACGGCTCAGCATGCATCCTGGTCAGTTCACTGTGCTTGCTAGTGACCGCCCAGATGTTGTTGACAGGAGCATAGAAGAATTTGAATATCACACCGATGTCATCAGGTACCTTGGGTACGGTAAACAATTCCAGGATTTCAAATGCAATGTCCACATCAGCGGTAGGCAGGGTCCAGCGGGTATCAAATCAGTCCTCCCAAGACTATCTCCAGAATCACGAAACTGCATTACTATTGAGAATGACGAGATGTCGTGGGGTATCGACGCATCGCTTGAACTTTGGCAAGACTGCGCCCTCGTTCTCGATATACACCACCACTGGGTTAAAACCGGTGAGTACATTTCGCCCACCGACGATAGACTTGCTCGCGTAAAAGACAGTTGGCGCGGCACTCGTCCTGTTATTCACTACAGTGTCAGCAGAGAAGATTATCTTGTTGAACATTGCTCAACAACTAAACCCAACTATGACACACTATTAGAATCGGGTTACAAAAAGGGCAAACTTCGTGCGCACAGCGACATGTATTGGAACAGTGCAGTAAATGAATGGGCAGTAAGTTTTGCTGAAGACTTTGACATTATGTGTGAAAGCAAAGCCAAGCAGGTAGCAAGCATTGACTTTTACAACAATATGTATCAACAAAATGTTAGTGCTTGGTTGGTTAAATAGTAATAGACGGCAAAAAGCTCGCCAAAGAAATCACCGTCTATTACTAAACAGTGTTCTTATATTACTATCTTACTTTTTATTGTAGATATGATACAGAACCCATACTGCAACTAGTCCAACAAGACCCTGTGCTGATAGCGCAGTGATGATTGCTGTTACATTGTCGATGACAGTAATGTCAGGCCAAAACGGAATGTTCTGTCCTTTAAATAATACTTCAAGTACAATACCTAGTGCTAATAGACTTACGCCAATCTCTGTGAGTGCGTTTGCCCAAGTTTTAATGCTTTTAATGATATCCATAATAGATCTCCTTTGTTAGCAATCGATCCTTTCTGTGCGGATCGTGCTTTATTTAGGTTACCTTTTGACGCATATATAATACCTTATTTGGTTTTAGACATAATAAATGCATGATTTTAGGTTGACACACCTTTATTCTATGCTATTATAAAGAGTAAGTTGAAATTGAGGAGAGATGAAATGGCATACATTGATACAAAAGACGTTAAAGCAATCCGTGAAGCACTTAAAGCAGAGTTTGGTAAAGACTTTAAATTTAGTGTAACACGCGATCATTACAGCGGTGTACGCATTGCTATTATGAGTGGTGTTGCTAACTTCTATGACGGCGAACTTGACACTACTGACAAGTACAGTGGTCGTGTATACGAGTTTGATGGTTACACACAACTTAATCATTACCACTTGCACTTTTATGGTGCTTATGAAGAACTGTTCACTAAGATTTCAGAGATTGCACATACTGCACCTGGTCTTGCTGGTGGCAAGAGTTACTACTGTAATGACGATACGATGACTGATTATTTCGATCGTGCTTACTATGTAAACATTCATGTTGGTAAGTGGGATAAGCCCTACGAGATCAACTTGGAAGGTCAGCGCCGGACCTTAACTATTGCGGCGTAATTGGATTGAAGAAGCGAAATCTTCGTCCGCTTTGAAAGGAGTCAGGGTCAAATACAGCAACCAAGAGTGGTAGCAACACAAGTTTAAAAAGGTAGCCTTACAAACTTAGATGATAGAAGGCTATCTTTTTTATTGACACTGGCTATAACCTTGTGTATAATATGCACATACTTAAAAATGACAGAAGGGAAATATTATGTCAAAAATGGAACGTGTACTAGAAGTACTTTCAACTGGTCAGGAATTGACTGCAAAACAAATCGAAGCTCGCTTCGGTGTAGGCAATGCTCGTGCAACAATCTCAGCACTTCGCATGCAAGGCAACTCAATCTATGCTAACACACGCACAGACACAAAAGGTCGTGCTAAGACAAAGTATCGCTTGGGCTCACCATCAAAGGCAGTTATTGCTGCTGGTTACCGCGCACTAGCAGGTAAGTAAAACTTTTAAAAAGAGCATCGTTAACTTGGTGCTCTTTTTACTTTTGTAATAAATATTTTTTTATTAAAGAGGTTTCGATGGCATTAGACAGTGTAGAGAGTGGACTTATGGTGCACTTGCAAAGAGAACTATACGACCTTGAAGTCTCAGACTTTAACGAAAAATGGAATATTACAGACAACGAAGCCAGTATTATAATGAACTGGTTTCAAATTCGCATTGACGAACTTAGAAAAAAAGAAAAACTTTAGGCTGGCATAGCTCAGTTGGTAGAGCAGTTGATTTGTAATCATCAGGTCGCGAGTTCGAATCTTGCTGCCAGCACCATTTTTCAATATGTGGACATTTTAAGAAATAATAAAAATGATAAGAACATTTGATAAAGGTAGTGAAGCCATCAGAGACATTGAAATTTCTGATAGTGTAAACGCCATGTTAAAAACAGTTAATTGGAATACTGATCATAAAGATTATGTTAGCATATATACAAATTGGTTAGAAAGTTCTACTCATAACACTATAGATCTTAAAGACTTTGCATATGCTAGTTTTAGTTACGGAACCACTACTGCTTTTGCAGAGTTTGTAGGGCGGCATAATAAACGAACTGTGCGATTTAGTAAAGATGATTTCTTACTATCAAAAATATTATGCACAAGTTATAGCATTGATTATAAACACATAGAAGATGGAGAAATTCAAAAAAATGATTGTGTAATTCTAAGTCTTCCTTTTAGCGGTAACGGCACAGTATTGCCAGCATTGAATAGTTTATTAGATGCTTGTGATAACTTGGATGTGCCTGTAATGATAGACGGTGCTTATTTTGGTATCGGAAAAGATATAGAGTATCCGTTACAAAGAAAATGTATAAGAGAATTTACCACAAGCCATAGTAAAAACTTTGGATTACAAAATTTACGACTAGGTATTAGATACAGTAAAGATTTTGTAGACGATGCACTTCACGTTCCAGTATCAATGGGAGATTGTTTTAACAAGCTCGGAGCATTTGTTGCAGTTGAGATAATGAAACGGTATTCTGCGGATTGGATCATTGACAAATATTGGCAGAAGTATTTAAATATATGCGATGACCATGGTCTTTTACCAACAAATACTGTAACGTTGGCATTGGGAGACAAGTTAGACGCAGATAATAGACAAAAGTTTACAAGAGGTAGTTATGTTCGAGTATGTGTCAGCAGATCACTTACTAGATAAGTTAAAACCACATGACTATATTTACTATGGTAATATAGACTTGCCCTGGGATCAATATGTATCTGATTGTCAGCAGTCAGCAGACGATAATCCAGAATACTTTACACATAATGTATTAGGGTCTGCTGCTTGGTCAAAATCCAACAATACAGATCAGGCTATATATACAAGAGCAGGATATACAGAACACAATACACGCATCTGGAAAACAACCCTAGTAGATCCTAAAATAAACATGCCCTGGGAAAATGAAATTATTAACTGTTTACCACTGGATCATGCGATTGCTACTCCTACATTACAAGAACCTGGAAACATACTGCCCTTACATGTAGATACTTTTGTATACTTAAAAAAGAAACTTGGTCAAAACAGCAACATAGTAAGATTTTTAATAATGATGGAAGACTGGAAAAATGGTCACACACTACAAGTTGGTACCAGTTGGTTAGGCCCGTGGAAAGCGGGTGATGTATATCTTTGGTATCCTAATACTCCACATATAGCAGTAAATGCAGGACTAACAAATAAATGGACTTGTAATGTAACAGGGGTGTTACAGTGACATGTATGTAACAGACAAAAATTATCCTTGCGAAGAGACTTTCTTTTACTACGGCTATATCTATAACGGTGATAAAGTTACCAGTGTAGAAGAAATTAAAGCAATTAATGGCGACTACTGTGGTGTACTGTGTAAAGATGATTGTGTAATAGCAGTCACTGATCCGTTTAGAAGCAAAATCCTTTACTATAACGTCGATCCTGAATACCGTACATTTGTATTCAGTCACGATCCGCGTGACATACAGCGCATGGATTTATATCCTTATGCACTTGAAGAAAATACAATCGTTACATTAGATCTTCATACATTTAAGATCACTAAACAATCTAACATGATCTGGGATCTTGAACAGCGAGATCAAACATACACTAAGGTGTTTGATGCTGCCAATGCCGCAATCAAAATGCGTTGGGATCCAAGTCGAGATAAGTTACTGATGACCAGTGGATATGACAGTGGTACTATTGCTTGCTGTTTGATGAACATGGGATACAGTAAGTTTAGCGTGACTGGTCTAGGTGCACCTCCTAGTATGGCAGAGCACAAAGAAACACTTGCCAAACGGTTAGCAATGCACAAAGGGCACATCATAAAAGTTAACGGCAACAACTATGATGTCACTCCTATTATGGATATGAGAAAAAATCATAACATAGATGAGTACTATGGACACTTAGTTATGGCTGTTTGTGATTGGCTCAAAACTATTAACAAAGACTGTATAGTTACCGGCAATGGTGCATTCTTTTATGACGACAAGGGATTGCACGGCAGACAGTTTGCACACTATAGTCATTTCGGCGGCGCTTACCCAAAGGATTTAAATCTTATTTTTCCAAGACAAACACTGAGAATAATTCAAATGAGTGGTTCTAATAACTTGGTAACACTTTACAAAGGATGTGATCATAAACAACCACTGGTAGATCCTGTGCTTGTGCAGGCTTGGATAAACACAAGTTGTAAACTTAAAAACAGCGGATACAAACACTGGAATTATGCTTACATGAAAGAGCATGATTATCCTTTTAAAGAAAACTTTAGTAATGGATTAGCAGATGATGTATCACGAATAGAAACATTTGCTGAAAAACTAGAAATAGCAAAACAATATGATTAGGAGACAAAAATGCAAGAACAATTAGTAAAAGCAGCTCGTATGCATGCCGAAGGCGAACTAGAACGTGCTAAGACAAACATTATGGTGTATATGAATCAAAGTGTTGGTATTGGTGAACACAGCGATATTGTAGAAGCAATCCAAGAAGAACTGGATAAGATGGCAAGTGCTACTGATCGTATTGAAATGCTAGACAAGTATTTCAAATGATGATGTGGTTTATAGTTGCAATTGTGTATGTAGCAGGAGACAACTACTACACAAGAATGCAAGAACCATTTATGACCAAAGAACTTTGTCAAAAGTTTTATCAAACAAACATGGCAGTAAGGGATGATGTTATGAAACTTTATCCAAATCAGACTGGACATCAACTTGTTTGTTTAACTGAAGAACAAGTTCAAGAACTAATAAAAGAGATTCGCAAAACTGGCGAACAAGTTTAAATGAAAATAGTAAATGCAAAACAAATTACTGGCACTGCTCATGATGTAAATTGGGGCAACGGCACCAGTCGTAGAATGATTGTAGAAGCAGATGGTATGGGATACAGCGTCCATTACACTGTAACATTCCGTGGCACCAGCAGTAAACTAAAGTATGACAATCATTTAGAAAGTTGTTATGTGCTTAGTGGCACAGGCACAGTTGAGGCTCATGGTGTAGCACACACTCTACAGCCCGGCGATATGTATGTGTTGGATCAACATGACGAACACGTTATTAGTGCTGATCCGGAGCAGGATTTAGTAACCCTGTGTGTTTTTAATCCCCCATGCAAAGGCACTGAAAACCATAAACTAGGTTCAGATGCTAGTGGTTATTAATGAATGTATGTATTCTCACAAGTTTAGAACCCACTAATCCATTAATTGCGCAGTGCGTATCACAGTGTGAACGTTTGGGCGGTGAAGTTTATGTACTAATAAACGAACTGCCGTTTAGAACAGACAATGATACTTTGTACATTAGTTTCCTAGGAGATGTAATCATTCCCGAATCGCTGATCAGTGAACATATGTATAACACACATCCTGGTCCTCCGTGGTATAGAGGTTGGGGCAGTAGATTAAGAACCATCATGGATAAACAAAGCATTCATGCAAGCACACTGCATAAAGTTGCATTGCCTGTTGACAGTGGCGACATATACAAGACCATAGAATTTAATGTTTATCAATCTGACTCAATGGATGACATTCATCATCGTGCAGAACTAGCAAGTTTAGCACTTGTTACATGGTTAATAGATCACTATATTGACAAGGGTAAGCCTGCACTAAAAGTTGCTGAATGGTCAGGTAAGTTCATGTATAATCGAGAATACCAAAAACTTCGTAAAAAATATATAAATAAAACTGTAGCGCCGCAACCAGCGACGTCGGAATTTAATGTGACCTCTATGTCTTAAATGCGTGGGCCGCTCCGTATACGAAACAATCGTTAACATTTTTATTGATTAATTCTATTATTAGTGTATAATAGACTTATTGTTTATCCATGACAGGAGATATGGAAGATGAACGAATTAATTGAGAAAATGAAACTCAAGCCTAGCCAAACTAATGCTAATTATGGCGACCTCCCAGAAGATATCAACAGTTATATTACTGAAAGTGTAATGGCAAAGCAGCCAGAAGTTACACTATGGGACTTTATTGAAAACAAATTAGACGAGCCATATGTTCAATGGGCAGAGGACATTGGTAGCACACTTACAGAAACTTGGGAAGCAAAGCCATTTGCACGTCTTGATCTAGACACACAACAGTGGATTGATTGGATGATGGCTAATCAACATACTTGCCAAAAGAAATATTATGAAAAGCGTCCTTATCACGGTAGCGGTGCAAGTGAATTAACACTTAACCTTCCTATGAAGATTGGCTACAATGCACGAAATACAATCGAATATAATTGGGGATTGTATGGTGATAGTAATCAACAAATTAAAGACATGATGGGCGACCAGGATGTTTGGGACAATGTTATCGGTATTGACAAAGAAACTGCACTGGTTAGACTGCTTGCATATATGCCAGGACAAACACTGCCTTGGCATCACGACAACTTGGGTAACTGGTGTCGTAACAATAAACACCTTAATCCAGACGTGGACAAACAGATGTGTGATCTAGGTCCTATTCGTAGACACCTTCTTGCAGTTACAGACTGGCATTGGGGACATGTACTACAAGTTGAAAACAGTTACTTCCCAAATTGGAAAGCAGGCGAACTTTATAATTTGCCAATTCCTCGCCCACATTGTAGCACTAACATGGGTATGAAACTAAAAGTAACATGCAGTATTAGCGGAGCACAGATCAATGATAACCTTTCGTTCCCCCTTTAGTAAAACTAGAATAGATCCCAAGCCAGCGGTGCCAACTGATATTACAGAACAGCATCCATGGCATTGGAATCCACAGGAAACCAATCACAATGATGCCAACGGATTTGTAGGCAAAGTTGACTTTGATTGGAAAGGCCTAGCAGAGTGGAGCATTGATTTTTGTAATCGAGATCTAACTCCACAAAAGTGGTGGCGCTTTGATTATGAAGAAGATGCAATTTACCATGCTAATGAAAATGTTAATAACATGCCAATTAAAGAACAGGCATTTTTGGCATACAAAAATAACACACACAGCCCAGACAATAGTTGCTATTTTAAAATTGCTAATGAGGAGTTTGGCGAGTGGGAAGCACCTCTGCGTGAATTGTTCCCTCAACTTGACAAAAATAAATTGGGTATCAGTTTGTTTTTGCAGCCGCCAGGTCATACCATGTACAGCCATGTTGACACATACAGTAGTTTTATTAGACGCACGGGTGACGCACGAGCAGATTACAGTAGACTAAGACGCTACATGGTTTTCGTTACAGACTGGGATTGGGGACAATTTTTTCATCATGGAAATCATGTACTGCAACCATGGCAGGCTGGAGATTGTTGGGATGTGCAGCCAGGAGTATATCATGGTAGTGCAAACTGTGGACTAACACCTAAGATGACAATACATTGGAGCGGTGAATTAGTTTGAATAATGTACTGCTAATAGGAGCAACTGGATTTTTAGGACAGCATCTAGCAACACTAGGTCCTCAAATTGCTACAACAAGATTTGAGGATCCCATTGATCACTGGCAACAGTATGAGGGCATAGACACAGTATGGCTAGTTGCAAGAGCGTGTCGCAAAAAAAGTCCAAGACGAGATGCAGAAACAAAACGAATTGAACTAGAAGGCATACAGCGTATATGCGATGTATTCAGTGATTGCCACGTTGTGTATACCAGTACAAAAGTTGTGTATGGATTAACAAACGATGATGTGAGAACTTGCAGTAGAGAGCATATTGGAAATTTATTTGTACACAAGTTTCCACATGTACAAAATGTACCGCACACTGATCACGATACTGTAAACTTAGAACCGTTAGGCGAAGAGCATCGTATATATGCAGAAACAAAAATTGCAGCAGAAGATATTATTAAAAGCACTGTGAAAAGTTGTAGTATTTTAAGGATTTGGGATATATGTTAGACAATCAATATTTTACAAAACTTGTAGATGAACATCCAAACGGTGACTTAACCAAGCCTGTTCGAGTAGACAAACTGTGTACACTTGATATTAATCCTGATGTATTTGAGGATTTTGCCAATAAGAATCGCTCAGAAGCAACAGTAAAATGGTATCACCCACGTCCGTTTTTAAATGCTGAAACAAACAGTCAGGCTATTCATGCAAATTGGATAGGTTACAATGAACACAATACTACAGAATCTAATTGGGGGTTAGATCCCACTCATAATAAACAGTTAAAAGAATTAGTAGGTCAAGCAAACTTTGATCTACTAGGAATAGATCCAGAACAAAGTCTATTAAGATTACTCGAGTACATGCCAGGGCATTGTTTGCCATTGCACTATGACGGCTTTGAAGGATTTAAAAGACTATATGGCGCAGACAAAGTGGGTACCCGTTTCTTTGTTGCCATTAGCAAGTGGGATTGGGGTCATGCTCTTCAAGTACACGATAAGATGATTTCAAATTGGACCGCCGGCGACACTTACATAATACCACCTGAAATATGGCATACTAGTGCAAATTTCGGTATACGACCGAAGTACACACTAACGATCACAGGTGAAATAAACTAATAAATACACTATACAAGACATCCTAGGAGAAAAACAATGTCAAGCTATGTATACTACAATCCAGAAGGCTACAATCCTTCTACAGGAATTTATGCAAGTTCACAAATTTTTACAGGCGACTGGGAAAATGAATTAGCAGCATTAAAATTCAACCCAAAAGGCAAAACTACTGATGAGCATATCAATGCAGCAGATGTAGACAAGCATTTTGATGGTGAAGATGTACGCTATCTTTTTAACTCATTCAAGAGTGAAGATGGTCTAAGTACAACAACAGAGATCGCAAGTTTTTGGGAAGAAGAAAATCCAGCAAACTTTTCATACACAGACAGTTACTATAATAGTCCAAAACTTGCAGCTATTATTGATTGGTTCCAGTGTGAAAAAACACGTTGCCGTATCTTCCAGCAGCAGCCAAACACAACTCTAGATATCCACACAGATTTTGATAATCAGCGTGGTAATGAGCACGGTGAAACACTACGCATTTTTGTACAACTAAACGATATGCCAGGTGGCGCATGGTTCCGCTTTAAGACAGAGGACAGTGAAGTTTCAATCAACCTACAAAAAGGTCAGTTCTTAATCTTTAATCCAGATCACACAGGTCACGGCACAGAGAACATTACTGACATTCCACGCAACACATTTATGCTTGTAGTAAAGCGTAATGAGTGGATTGATAACCTAGTTGGTGACAAAAATATGAAGTTCATCAACATTGACGAAATGGTAGCAACCCAAAACGAAGTAATTGCTGCTTAACTAAACCAACAGCAAGTGGCATAAGTGTGTCACTTGCTATTTTCCCTAGAGGCAAATATGATACGCTGTGAGAATCTCGCAAGGCGTTACTCTCAAGTCAAAGACAAATACCATGCTCTAATAGAAGATGTAATGGAGCGAGGCAAAGTCTTCAACGGACACTATACGAGTGTAGCAGAACATAGATTACAATTATTAACAGGCAGAAAACATGCAGTGCTTACTAGCAGTTGCAGTGTAAGTCTGCTTATAAGCATGTACGCTGCTGGCATAGGTGCCGGTGACGAAGTTATTATCACTGCATACAGTTGTCCTGCAAGTGAGACATTTGTACATCTAGTTGGTGCAACTGCAGTGTTCGTTGACGTAGACGAAACTGGCAATATGATTAGCGATGATATTGAACCAGCAATTACTGAACGCACACGGGCTATCGTTGCTACTGGACTTTATGGTGACATGCACGACCATGCTTGTATAAGCAAACTGTGTAAAAAATACAATTTGTTATATGTAAATGATGCAGCACAGAGTATGTTTAGTCATCAGCATGGTGTTACAAGTTTAAGCACAGGCGATGTTGTGTGCATGAGTTTTGCAGAAAATAAACCTTTGCCTAGTCTAGCAACCGGCGGCGCAGTGCTTACGGATAATACAGAATTTTATTATAAGTTTTTACACTTGCGTAATCACGGCAAGCCAGGCAGGCGCCTACCTTACACACATTTCGGAGTACGCGGTGTGCCAGACGAAGACCTAGCAGTGCAACTATTATGTACCATGGATTGTTTTGATGAATGGCAACAGAGAAGATTTGAAATAGCAGCGTACTATGACAAAGAATTTGCTAGTAGGAGTGTGCCTCTACGACCTCATACAACAGAATGGAATGCTCACAAATATGCAATAATGTTTGAAGATAAGTTCGAAGCACAAGCACAATTGGCAAAGTTAGGCATAGAAAGCGAACCGCACTATCCAAATATCCTTCCTCAGTCAGGCAATTATCCTGGAGCAGAGCGTTTTGTAAAACAAAGTTTAAGTATTCCTGTAAATGCACATATGACAGACGCAGAAGTAGAACAAGTAGTAGACACAGTGGAGCAAGTATGGAAAAACAACATTACATAAATTTATTAGATACCAAACCATGGGAACGCATTGAAGAATATTATGGCGACTTGGATCAAGTACCAGCACCCAAGGTTACAAAAATTGATATAGATAGCAGTGCTTGGGTTCAATATACTGTTGATAATTTTGATCTAGCACAGCAAAAGTGGGAAAAGCCTAAAGAACATTATGGCGGAAATGAAAATTTAATTGCAAGTATTAATAATCAATTGGGCAGAAACAAACACAACAGCCACGAACTTAACTATGGAATAAATGGAAACACTAACCAAGAACTAGTAACAATGCTAGGTGCTGAAAATATTGAACGACTAGGCATACAACCCGAAGGTATTCTAATTAGATTAATTGTAAACATGCCCGGGCATGGAGTAGCGTGGCATCATGATGCTGCTAACAGTTACTTTAATAAGTTTCCAGACTTTGACGGTACACTAGATGATCTTGTTAGACTATGGTTTAGTGTAGTGCCGGGAGAGAACGGACATGTATTTCAAATTGGCAGTAGCATGCTTTACAATTGGCAAGCAGGTGATGTATGGAACATACCCTGGGGTGTGCCGCATGGTAGCATTAACTTTGGCTATAAAATAAAATATACAGTGAGTCTAACTGGTCGCAAAAAATGAAAAGACATTATCGTGTAGGTAGCGAAACATTTGTAAATCCCTATGCTGCTCTACGACAAAGTTCTAAGACTGGCGAATTTGCAGAGTTACATGTGAATAATAAACAGTGTTTCTTAGACATAGATGTTAGAAAATTAGGTAGTCACAAGGAACTAATAAGTGAAAAAGCACAATATTTAAACAGTAATTACCGTTGTAGATTTCACTACAGCGGAGGTTATGATAGCCATACAATTGTAGATCAAGCAAAATGGCCCATGCACTATATGTATCTCAGAGGTCTTATTGATGTCAGACACGTTGACGAAGAGTACATGTTCGGATACGACTATCTACAAGAACACAATTTACCTGCGCAAATAAAATATATTACCATAGAAGATTATGAAATTTGGAAAGATCCTGAGGCACCGTATACACACAACGATTGGTATTACGGTGTGTGCCCAACATGGGTAAGTGGTTATGCATTGTTACAAAATCCTGATCCTAATTATGACCTAGAAGTAACAGGCATGGAAAAACCATGGCTGTATAAAAAAGATGACGACTACTATTGGTTAATAAATGATAGCTCTGACATGTTGGTGGGCCAAAATAGATGTGATTTTTTCATAGATGATTATTATCCTGAACTAGCAGTAAAGCAAGTTTATACTGTTGTTAATTATTTCCGTAAATTTTATCCAGATTTAAAAGGATTTTTGTACTGGAAAGATACAGATCAGGATAAAGTACTTAGACACATAGGTCGTAACATGGATAGACTAGCACAACCTATTAATAAAAGCATGGACTTTTGGCGAGACAATCATCATTTAAATTACAAGCATCGCCGCACAGTTCAAGAACTAGAAACATTAGGTAGAAAGGATATTGTTAAAGATTGGATAGCAGCAGGGCAAAGACTTATAGAAGATTGCGAGGCTGCACCTCACGGTATTAGAATAGCAGAAAAAAAGTTAGACGGGTATGGCACAGTTCGTTTGCCTCAGAGAATAAACCGATTCGGCGCCATTTATAAATTGCATGATCGTGAACTAGAACTATTAGATCACGCAGAAATCAGTAAGTTATAAAAAGATTGACAAATAATTAAATACATATATAATACATATATTGCGCCTGTGGTGAAATGGTAGACACGCTGGTTTTAGGTACCAGTGCTTATGGCGTGGGGGTTCAAGTCCCTCCAGGCGCACCAACTTTATAAAGATATGCAAATGAAATATACAATTTTACTATCACTATTAGTACTTGGCGCATGCAATGCGCAAACAGCAGAGTTTTGGCGCACAGTTGAAAAACAACGTGCAGAAGGTTATGTTTGGCAGCAGATCCCTTGCCGCCAAGTAACACCCGGAGTACCGGCGATTACAATTGATCCACCAACTGGTAAAAAACTAGTGTGCAATAAACTAGTAAAGGATTAGTTAAATTGAGAACTCTCTGTATAGGAAATCAAACACATGATACAGATGATAGAACAACTAAACTAGCCCGAGAAAATAACAGTAAAAATCTAGGATTAGTTACTAGTACGACTGATAACCTTGATGGTGACGGCTATTGGCATACAAGTCTTGCAGATATTGACTACACTAGTATGCTAGTATTTGCACAAAAATTTGATCAAGTGTATTTTTTAGATCAACAAGATATCAACGATCAAACATATAAACTTTTTCAAGAACTAGCCTCACTAGTAAGTATAGTATGCGAACGTGCTGGCATGTTTGACCATCTTAGGAGTAAACAAGCATACTGGCACGAACAGTTTAAAACCAATCTAAGTATATGTGTTAAGCCTTTTATTACAACCAACAACGGTATTTGTAGTGCAATCAGTGTTCCTATCTCAGAACAAGAACATCTAATTATGAAACAGAACATGATTTTAGGTGTGAAAAACAGTCAGTGCGAATCATGCTATGCACAAGAAGGCATGCCTCAAGGATTTCAACCGCGTAAACCACAGTTGGGAGAATTTAAAAGTCAAAGAATAAGCGAAAGTTTAGATTGGATTGGTTTATTAGATTTACAAACCGTAGACGATTTGTTAAAATTGCGTAGAACTTACTACTATAGAATGAACTGCAAAGAACTTAACAGCATAGATGTAAACCAACTAGCAAATCCTCACACTCACGTAGACATTGTAGACGATTGCACATTGGAGTTTTTTCAGTTTTTAAAACGTTGTGTGCAAACCGGCGCCACCAAGTTTGTTCTAACATTTAGAAGTGACACTACAGATATTAATAACAAGTTGTTAGATATATTAGATAACTTTAGTTTTATCACTGTTGAAATAAAGTTAGATGCTGCCAGCAAAGCAAACAATTATATACATTGGGGTACAGATTTTAATCAAGTTTTAACAACTGCAGAGCACATAAAACAAAGAGAGCACAAAGTAAATTTTGTAAGCAAAGTTAGTATATATAATATTGCTGTTTTAAATGAACTCTTAGAATTTTTCGATGATAGTGGTGTAAGTTTAGAAATCGGAGAAGGCATTTTAAGTCCATATAATTTTACAGATAAAAAGCAAATAATTAATGTACTTGATAAATGTAAAGAAACAAACATTTATAAAAACAATGAAACTATAAAAAAGGTTATTGACGGCATTTATAAAATTTATTATGTCAGTCATTATCAAAGATATAATAGTAAACAAAGCATAGAACAATTAGAATTGTTTTTTAAATATACTGATTCCTTGGACGAAAGTAGAGGATCAAAACTCAAAGATTATATTCCAGAACTAGATGCCATTAGGAGAGTCGTATGAAACAGGAAACACTTGCAGAAAAACAACAACGAGAAGAACAAGAACGCCAATTGGATTGGGTAGAACAATATGGTGTTGACACAGAAAGTTTTGCCAAATACACAAAAAAATAGTTGACACTCCCCCTATATGGTAGTATACTGTATAGACAATAAGGGAGAAAAGCATGGCACAGGAAATTGAATACGCAGTCCGTGAAGCATTTGGCATGCAACTTAGTGAAGAACAGAGCATTAAATTCGTAATGCGTATGGCTAAGGTAGATAGAGAAACTGCTAAACAAGCAGTGAAAAAGTTTAACCACAGTGTGATCTATTCACACTAAATTATAGGGCAGTTGGCTGAGTGGTCGAAAGCGGGAGATTACTAATCTCTTGAACGTGTGAGCGTTCCGTGGGTTCGAATCCTACACTGTCCGCCAATTTTAATCAAGTAGAGTAGGAAATATCAATGAGAGTATCAGTAGACGTTTACACAACTGACATCGACGCAGGAATGGCAGCGTTCAAACTTGCACTAGAAAGCGGAGCAACTGATGTGCAGTTGCGTTCAAACGAAGATTGGGAATCTAAAAAGTTTGAAAGTCTCAATCTAATGTTTGAAGCAGACAACAAGTCAGAGGCTATCAGCAGCCTCGATGATGGTCCATTTACCAAAGACCGTCCTTAAAAATATTTGGGGGATTGGTGAAATGGGATCACGCTAGATTTGCATTCTAGAATTAGGAGTTCGACTCTCCTATTCTCCACCACTAACAAAGTCCAGCGTTTCATTCCGCTGGTAAAATAATCGAATGAATGGTGCCCAGGTAACCTGAGCAGGTTGTAAAACTGCTTGTATTTTTATGTCCCGTTCGTCTAGTGGCCTAGGACTCTGCCCTTTCACGGCAGCAACAGGGGTTCGAGTCCCCTACGGGATGCCAACTAAATAGTAGTACAATGATAACAATCACTCAAAATGCTAAAACATATCTAGCAAACATGCTAGAGCAACATGACAAGCCTTATGTATACCTTAGTGTAGAAGGCGGAGGTTGTAGCGGCTTTCAATACAAGTGGGACTTTACTGAAGATACTAGTTTAGGCACAGTACATGAAGATGTGCTTGTACTTGATCAAATGGCAGAGATGTTTGTTATTGGATGCGAAGTTGACTATGTAAATGAACTTGGCGGCAGTTATCTAAAAGTTAACAATCCAAATGCCACTGCAAGTTGCGGCTGCGGCGAAAGTTTTGCAGCATAATATAGTTAACAACTATATACTAATAGCCCATAAAATATAGACAAACATGCCTGCTGTATGTAAATATTGTACATACAGGAGATACACATGGCACCTCGCAATCATAAAAATTGGCTTACAACACCTAAAATAGAATACATTAGCAGTGATGCTTACAACAGTTTCTATCTATATGAACAAGAACAAGAACTGATCTTTAGTAAAGTTTGGGTGCCCATGTGTCACATCAGTGAAATGTATAACCAAGGTGACTTCCGCACAAGTCAAATTGCAGGACAGCGTGTAGTTGCGTGGAACACAGGGTCGGGTGTAAAAGCATATCTTGGAGATAATATTACGAGTGTAGCAGGTAATATGGCTAGTAACGAAGCCACTGGCAAAGAACTACACTGTGAAGTTTACCATGGTGGTATGGTATGGGTTACACTAAATGATAATCCAGATTGTAGCGTAGATGAGTGGACAGCAGGCGCATTTGATTGTATCGCAGATGCCATTGACACAGAAGAAATGGAAGTTTTCCATTATCACAAAGCAGTTATCGACACTAACTATAAACTTTGGCACGATACAAACAGTGAGTTCTACCACGACTTCATGCATTACTTTAATAGAGTAAGCGGATTCAATGATGAATACTTTGCTAGAAAGAACATTCCATTTGATAACGGACATGTTAATGTCAGTTCATTTACAGTTAACTATGAAGAGTACGATGGTTTTGAAGATCGTGGGGAGTTGTCTTTTCCAAACTTGCCGCCCAACCAGTGGTACATGGTTGACCTATTCCCAGGATTCAATTTTAACCTCCGCGGGAGTGCATATCGTAGTGACTCAGTAACTCCACTTGGACCAAACAAAGTTTTAATTGAGTTTCGTGGTTACGGACTTAGAAAAGATACACCAGAGGAAAGACAAACACGCATAAAGCATCACAATAGTATATGGGGACCTTTCGGCAGAAACTTGCACGAAGACCTTATTGGTGTGGCTGGACAAGGCACTACAATGCGTGAAGGTACAGAATCAAGAAATATACTGCACGGCAGACACGAGAACTCGACTATACATGATGAAGTTGGAATGCGTCACTACTATGCAGAGTGGGGCAACTTCCTAGGAGTTGATCCTGCAAATCCACTACAAGGACAACTTCAAAATGTTAGTAAGGCTGCGTAAGCGAGTATTAAAACTTATGGATTGGATAGCCAGAGACACCGGCTGCAAGCACATGGGCCGTAATTAAATAGTCTTGCTACTACTAGCATCCCATTTATTATATTGTCTTAGCACTGAACTTTGTTTTTGTGCAAACTCTTTTTGATTGCAGTTACCGCATACATGAGCAGCACTTCTAGTATTGAACTGCTTGCTGTGTCTATAAAACTCCGCGCCACATGAATCGCACCTGAGATGATATAGTTTGCGAGTTGTATTGCACTGCTCTCGTCTACCTTGCCGCCATCTAGAATATGCAACATGCTCTCTTGATTCACTTATTATCATAAAAATATTTAGCACACGGCTAGGTTAAACTAGGATATAAATACATAATACAATTTAGGAGCTCCACACATGGCTAAACAAATAGTTAATCTTGGCAGTAGTGCTAACGATGGAACAGGCGATCCGCTACGCACCGCCTTTGATAAAATCAACGACAACTTTGACGAACTGTATCTATACAGTACTGCATCAAGTGGCAACAACATTACCATTACAGGCAACACCATTGCAAGTGATGATACAAATGGTAACATCATCCTTGATCCAAACGGAACAGGCGAAGTAAGGCTGAATGTTGCAACACAGTCGACAGTAGGAGCAGCAGGCGGAGCAAGTGCAGTACCTGCAACACCGGATATTTACATAAAGATAAACATCAATGGAACAACGTATGTAGTACCAGCGTTTGCTGTAAGTTAAGGAGCGGTACCCATGAGTAAGCAAACTATTAATGTAGGTACTAACCAAGATGACGGAACAGGTGATAGCCTTCGTGCTGCATTTGTAAAAGTCAACGATAACTTTACTGAAGTTTATAATGAACTAGGTGGTGCGGAACTTAGTAACATTAGCATGAGTGGTAGTACTATCAGTACTGCCACTGCAAACAGTGGAATCATTATTGATCCAAATGGCACAGGCACTATTACACTAATTGGCAATACTACGGTTACTGGTACACTGGATGTATCAGGTGCACTTAGCCCTGCTAGTATAGCAGTAACAGCAGGTGCTACTGTAGGTGGTGATCTTGGAGTGACAGGCACACTAACCGCAGGCATATTTAATCCAATAAACATTACACTAAGTGGAGCATTGGTTGCAAATGGAAATGTTGATCTCGGAGATAGCAGTGCTGACACAATAAGTGCAATAGGACGTTTTGATAGTAGTTTAGTGCCGAGCATTACCAATACGAATGATATTGGTAGCGCAAGTTTGCGCTGGAAAGATATTTATAGCACAACAGTTAATACCAGTGGTAATGCCACAGTCGGTGGTGATCTTGGAGTGACAGGCAATGTCACAATTGGTGGAACATTGAGTTTAGGATTAACTTCATTATCAGATGTAGATGCAGTAGCAGGTGTAGGCGATGATGGAAAAGTTTTATACTACGACCACTCAACAACTTCATTTAAATGGAAAGTAGAAGCATCAGGTTCTAGTTATAGTGACAGTGACGTTGACACTCATCTAAATCAATCAAATCCAACATCAGGTTATGTTCTTTCTTGGAATGGAAGTGATTATGCATGGGTTGCCAACGGATCAGGAGGTGGAATTGGCGACATAGTCGATGACACAACCCCTCAATTGGGCGGAACACTGGACGCAAACGGTAATACTATTGACATGGGTACAAATATTATTACTGATGCAAAAGTTGGTCAGTGGGATACCTCATATGGTTGGGGTAACCATGCAAGTGCAGGTTACTTAACAAGTTTCACAGAAACAAACGATTTGAGTTCAGCAGTAACTTGGGCAAATATTCCAGATGCAAATGTTCCAGCAAGTGCAGTAACACAACACCAAACGGCTTTGAGTATTACAGAATCACAAATTAGTGATTTAGGAACTTATTTAACGAGTGTACCTGCACAAACATTCGCAAGTTTAACAGGTAAGCCTACTACAATAGCAGGATATGGAATTACAGATGGTTATGCAAATACAGATGTTGATGCACACTTAAATCAAAGTAATCCAACATCAGGTTATGTTCTTTCTTGGAATGGAAGTGATTATGCATGGGTAGCAAATGCCGGTGGTGGATATGGCGACAGTGATGTTGATACACATTTAAATCAAAGCAATCCAACTAGTGGTTATGTTCTTTCTTGGAACGGAAGTGATTATGCATGGGTAGCAAATGCCGGTGGTGGCGATTTGCTGGCTGCTAACAACCTGTCTGACCTAACCAATTCGGCAGCAGCAAGAGTAAACTTGGGTCTTGGCACCGCAGCGACAGAAGGTTCAAATACTTTCGCTACTGCGGCGCAAGGCACAACTGCTGACGCAGCATTGCCTAAAGCAGGTGGTACTATGAGCGGTGACATCAGCTTAAACAATAACGATATTTTGATGGGCCAAGGTAGTGTTGAAAATGCTTACAATGTTTCTATTACAAACCGAATAGAACATGAAGGCGATGTAGGTACTTTCCTAACGTTTGCTGATGACCAATTTTACGTTTTTACCAATGGATCTGCAAGAGTACAAGTAACTAACACAGCAGTTACTGTTGTTAATGATTTGATTGTAGGAGGTGATGCAACGATAACAGGTGATTTAACGGCAGCAACCTTGACAGGTGATGGAAGTGGAATAACTAATTTACCAAGTGCTTACACTGACAGTGACGTTGACACTCATCTAAATCAAAGCAATCCAACTAGTGGTTATGTGTTAACATGGAACGGATCAGACTATGCATGGACTGCCAACGGAACAGGTAGTGGCATTGGTGATATTGTTGATGATACTACTCCGCAACTTGGTGGAACACTGGATGCAAATGGTAATACCATTGACATGGGTACTAATGTTCTTACAGATACAAATTTAGGACAGTTTATTACTGCATATGGCTGGGGAGATCATAGCGCGGCAGGTTATCAGACAACAGCAGGATTAAATGGTGCAATTGATGGACACTTGAATCAAAGCAATCCAACTAGTGGTTATGTGTTATCATGGAACGGATCAGACTATGCATGGGTAGCAAATGCCGGTGGTGGATATGGCGACAGTGATGTTGATACACATTTAAATCAAAGCAATCCAACCAGTGGTTATGTGTTATCATGGAACGGAAGTGATTATGCATGGGTTGCACAGTCAGGTGGCGGAGGTACTCCAGCTGGGGCAGACACACAGGTACAATTTAACAGTTCAGGTTCATTTGGTGCTGATGCTGATTTTACATACAACAGCACAACAAACACACTAACAGTTGAAAATTTAGTTGCATCATCAATTGCACCACCAAGCTCATTAACAGGAACTTATTCAATAACATCACCAACAACAATTACACTAGATCCTACAGATGAAATTATCAACGATGCACCAATGAAACTAGTAAGTAAAACAGTTAGTCAATTAGGATCGCTAGTGTCATCAGCAGGCGCTATGGTATATTGTACTGATGAGTCAGGCGGTGCTATACCGGCTTTCTATGACGGAACAAATTGGAGAAGAGTCAGTGACAGAACCATTGTCTCATAATTTATAAATGGAAAAAGAATATATTGTTACAGTTCCAAAAGATGTTGATTGGCGTGAACTACACGCAGAAATAATTCGTGACACTACCACAGATGATTCAGTGGATTCAAACATTGTTCCAGACAGAGCTTGTGAATGTGCTAACGAAAGATCAATCAACAATAGAAACACACATTATAATTTAACTGACGATGAAGCAAATAAACTAAGACAAGATCCAAGAATACTAGCAGTTCAAGCCGTTGATGATATTCCAGAGCCTACACCAATAGCATTTCAAGACGGGGAATTCAACAGAAATTCAACTGAAACTGGACAACACGACAATTGGGGTATGTTGAGGCATACATCAACCAGCAACACATATGGATCTGGCAGCACTGATCCTGGTGGTACATATGATTATGTTTTAGATGGCACAGGTGTTGACATGGTTATTGTAGACACAGGCATACAAGCAGATCATCCAGAATGGGAAGATGCCAACGGTGTTTCAAGACTGCAACAAATCAATTGGTTTACAGAATCAGGAGTGTCAGGAACACAACCTGCAAACTTTTACACAGATACAAATGGTCATGGCACACACTGTATTGGCACAATGGCAGGTAAAAAATTTGGCTGGGCCAAAAACGCAAGAATTTACAGCATCACTATGTACTCAAACACAAGCAACAATATCACTTGGGACCAGATGATTGATGTGTTAATAGGGTGGCACAATAATAAATCTGGTGCTGATGCTGGTCGTCCAACAGTGGTAAACATGAGTTTCCAATACAGTTGGTATTTAAAAACAGATGTTACACCAAACCAATTTGCAACCAGTTCTACAGGTGGTTATACTGCTGCTGTAACTGGTGGTAACTATAGAGGAACAGGTCATACAGAAACAGTAAGATCAAATCTCACACAGTATGGAGTGATTGGAACTTATCGAGGTCCTTACATGTTTGGTAGAAAATTTGCAACAATTGACGCTGACGTTGAACAATTGATCAACAACGGAATTCATGTGTGTACTGCCGCAGGTAACAATTATCAAAAAATTGATACTCCTGGCGGACAAGATTACAACAACTATATCACATTTGGCAGTTATTATGTGTACTATCACAGGGGAAAGTCCCCTTCAACATTTGAAGGTGGTAATACATTAGAATCATCACTATCATCACCGTCAGCAGATATCAATGAAGGTTTTGATGTTGGTGCATTAGAAAGTACCAGTGTGTTGTCTGGTTCTACGTATTTAGATAGAAAAGCCAGTTTCAGTGATTCAGGGCCAGCAGTAGAAATTTACACTGTGGGACGAGATGTAATTAGTGCTCAACCAACCACAATGGGTTCCTCTTATTATTGGAACGCCAGTTTTAGACAGGCAAAATATTCAGGTACTTCAATGGCGGCTCCACAAATGTGTGGCATGATTGGATGTTTGTTACAAGCACATCCTGATTGGACACCGGCGCAGGTTAAAAACTACTTTATTTCAAATTCACAAGCATTGATGTATGATACAGGAAACACAAACGATTATACCACTGTGGCAACAATCCATGGTGGAAATAACAGAGTAGCATACTTTCCAATGAACGGACAAAAGCCATTTGGATATAGCAGTAGTTAATAATATGGCAATAAGTGGAAGCGTACAGCAATTAGCACTTGAGCATAAGCGATAAATACTCTATAATGAGGAGTATATAGAGCATGTCGGCTCCAGTATGGAACACACCACCAGGCGATTTGGGCACAGTAGTAGAAGGTGAGTTTTACCAAGTACAGTTAAATGCAGACAACGCAGATACCTATTCGTATCTTAGCGGCGTGTTGCCTGTTGGCATTCGTGTAACACAAAACGGTATACTGGAAGGCAATCCTAAAAACTACGATTACATTCAAGGCGTGCCAATTGAAATCGCACAGGATGTTACCAGTAAGTTTGTTGTTCGTGCAACTAGCCTAGACGGCACTGTAGCAGACCGTGTATTTGAAATGACTGTTACAGGCCAAGATGCTCCTACAATTAATACACTGCCCAATGAAAATCTTGGCGCTTATTTCGACGGTGATCGTGTTGATGTGCAACTAACAGCAACAGATCCTGATCCGGGCGATACACTCACCTGGCGTCTACAAAGTGGCGAGTTGCCTGAGGGATTGAGTATTAGTACCAGTGGTCGTATTTTAGGCTATATTGAACCATTTGCTGATGTTGATGGCACTCCTGGATTTGACATCAACAACTTTGATATTGGTGAGTGGGACTTTTCTACTAAAAGTGTAAACAAGAACTATGAGTTTACAGTTGAGGTAAGTGACAGCAAACAAATTGACATAAAAACATACAGTTTATACGCAGTAAGTCGCAACCTTGCAACTGCTGACATAGATACTGTAACTGCCGATAATTTTGCAAGTACTAATACAAATGCTACAATTGATCAATTGTTAGATGCAAGCCAAACAAATCTGCGTGTACCAGCATTGCTTACAGAAAGCACAGGACTAGGTAGAGTAAGCCATGATAATAGATTTAATTTTCAGTTTGTTGGTAAAGACTTTGATGGTGTTCCTATAGATTATATATTAGACAGTGGAAGTTTACCAACAGGTTTATCATTGGACACACAAAGCGGCTGGCTAACAGGAACTATACCAAATTTCAGTGCTACTGAAACTAACTTTACCTTTGGAATAAAGGTTAGAAAGCGTAATAACACAGCATATGCAAGCACTGCGACCAGTTTCACAATGACTGTAGTAGGTGATGCAGATAGCAAAGTAACCTGGCCTGCTAGAAATATGACAATTAAAACAGGGGAACAAAGTCAGCTGGATGTTGTGGCTACTATTAGCGATAATCGTCCTGTGCAGTATGAATTAAAAAGTGGCAGTACCAGTGTAATAGCAGGAAATTTTGTAATTGGAGAAACCTATACCATTGTTACTAGTGGTAGCACTGACTTTATAAGTATCGGAAGTGCAGACAACACAGTTGGTACAATATTCACAGCAACCGGCAATGGCAGTGGGTCTGGCACAGCAAGTTTAGGTACAAATAAACTTCCTCAAGGTTTAAAATTAAATGAAGACGGTTTAATTGTAGGTAGAGTAAGTTTTGAAAATATGACGTTTGATACTGGAACAACAACGTTTGATGTAACAAATGTCTATACCAATGAAACAACATTCGAGCAAGTATATAGTTTTGTTGCAAGAGTATTCAGTGCCGACGGTGTAGTTGACACATACAAAAAGTTTAGTATAACAATAAATTCAGATACTAACAAACCGTATGAAAGTTTGTATGCTCGCGCATTACCACCACAAGATCAAAGAGATATATACGACAACCTAATACAAAACAATGATGATATTCCTCAAGAAGATGTGTATCGTGCAAGTGATTATGCATTTGGTATTCAAAAAGACATACGCAGCACTATTGCAGCAGGCTTAACACCTGCAACAGAAACAGACTATGTTGAAGCAATGAGCAAAAACTTCTGGAATAACACACTGAGATTTGGCGGTTTTAAAACTGCAAGAGCACTTAACACCGACGGCACAGTAAAATATGAAGTAGTATATGTAGAACTTGTTGATAACAAACAAGGTGTTGATCCAACTACTGGGTTAAGTGCAAGCCCGGCGCTAAGACAAGATGTGCGCAGCAACACAACTACTTGGGCAAATCCGATCAGTGTAGATCAAACTTCGACGGATGTTAGTAACGGGCATTATCTAGCATCAGGAGCAAACGACTACTATGTGTATCCTAACAGTATAGAAAATATGCGCAGCAGACTAAAAACAGACATTGGTTACCAAGTGTTAGAACGCAAAGTATTACCAGACTGGATGAAGGACAAACAAGCAGATGATACTGTGCTAGGATGGACACTTGCTGCACCCGTTGTATTCTGTAAGCCGGGTACCAGTGCTAAAATCAAATATAGACTAGAGCAGCGTATTAAAACGGCTAACTTAGATATTAAAAAGATAAGTTTTGAAGTTGACAGATTTATATTAGATAATAACTTGAGTAAATACTTTGACAAGGTATCACAACAGTTTACAACAACCGCCGAAACTAGTTTTGATCTTGGAGGCCCAACTACAACATTTGATGGAGATGGAACTCGCTTTATGGCTAGTCTGGATGTATATGTAGACAAAGATGCCGGTGACAAATATATTAAATTCCCACAGGTAGGACCTTTTGATAGGCTACCATATACGGAAAGATAAATATATACACAGTTTCCACAAACGGAGTTTATAGATAATGGCAAGCGGAATTATTACAACAGGTATCGACACAGCGTATCCAGTGGCAGGGCAAGACAATGACAGCCAAGGATTTCGTGATAACTTTACAAACCTAAAAACAGCACTAGATACTGCTAAAACAGAGATCAGTGACCTAGAAGCAAAAGCAGTACTTAAAAGTGCGCTTAGTGGTGAGAGTCTAAACAATGACGGCGCAGGCGCTGTTATGGAAGACTTTGAACTAAAGGATATGAGTGAAACTCGTGTTGCTAAAGGATCTGTTAGTGGAACAGTAACTTGTGATTATGAAGATGGCCCGTATGTAACAATTACTACAAGTGGAAGTATTACACTTGCATTTAGTAACTTTCCTGCAGCAGGCAAAGTAGGCACAATCCGTGTTGAAATCAACGTTGCAAGTGTAGCACATACTATTACACTACCAAGTGCAGTGGACATTGGGCAAGATCAACTCATTGGATCAAACGGTGCAAGAGTTATTACACCTGACAGAACTGGTGTACACATCTTTGAATTCGTAACAGACGACAGTGGTTCAAGTATTGCTGTTATTGATTGCTTGCGTAACAATCGTGCTATTGAAGTACGCACTGCTACAGCAATTGGTCAAGCAGGTGATGCAGCAGGCGACATTTGCGCTGATGCAACTAACTTGTATGTTTGTACAGCAGCATATGATTCAAGTAGTGCAATCTGGAAAAAACTAGTCCTACAAGCAATTTAACGGTTGACTTTGCCTCTATAACCTGTATAATATATTAATATTATGTAAGAGGTATCTATGAACAAAATTGACTTAAACAAATATCAAGACTTTGTCGAAGCAGTCACATCTGCTGAATCTAACAATAGTAAAGACATGAAAGCGGCAGTTGATCGCTTGGAAGAATCAGGAGTAAACGTAAGTTTGCTGTTAACTGGTGCTGTTGGCATGAGTGCAGAAGGTGGCGAGTTCATGGAAATTGTAAAGAAATGCATTTTCCAAGGGAAACCTCTAAACGAGGAGACACAATTTCATGCAAAACGAGAACTTGGTGATATTATGTGGTACTGGATTAATAGTTGCCGCGCTCTTAACATTGATCCTAACGAAGTAATTGCAGAGAATGTTCGCAAACTGGAAGCACGGTATCCAGGCGGTTCATTTGATGCATACTACAGTGAAAACAGGCAAGACGGTGACCTCTAAAGATCACATGGTATGTGCAATATTTGCTGTGCTCTTATGCTTTAGTTTAAAACTAATGCTGATTCCAAATGTAATGTGGAGTATGGTTGGTGCTTGGCTTGTGTGGCGTAACTGGACAACATTTAACACATACTGTGAACAGCGAAGGGACGGACTAAGATGAACCATCCACTAACACCTAACCTAAGAGAATTAAGCGATGCAGACTTGATGAAAAAACAAACTGAATTGCAAAAGCGTATTATCTACGGACATCAAACTGGTAACGCAAACATGATCTCACAAGTAGAACTCATGCTTAATGATTACAGAGAAGAATCAATGCGCAGAGACAGAGAGCGTTTTGAAAAAGCAAA
>Ga0208899_1000371_pt1 | contig 33206 bp, 42 predicted proteins | sample VirMetDEL_Nov_24_FD_184518 | JGI IMG/M metagenome (GOLD analysis project Ga0208899, IMG submission 184518) | Aqueous microbial communities from the Delaware River and Bay under freshwater to marine salinity gradient to study organic matter... | ecosystem: Environmental > Aquatic > Marine >... | reverse complement strand
GTGCCGTCTATCAACTTGTGCAGGGCGGGCAGTACAATACGGCGGTCAGAGAGGCGGAGACAAAGTGCGTCTGTCTATGCGCAAACTGTCACCGCATCCTGCATTGGAACGAGCACTACGGGTAATCTTTCCATGGAAGCTGCCAATGTGGACCGTCTGGAAACTTCCGCCAGTCGCCGCCCCACTCAATGCGAACCTTTTCATGTTCCGCGGCTTCCTTAATGATTGGCGCGATCTTGTGGTACAGCGGCCAGTCCCAGCGTATCGCCTTGTCAACATAGGGTGCCATGTCGATGGCGTGTCCTGTTAAATGCCGCGAGCGCATGGTAGTCGAGGCGCCTTTGGCGAGAAGCTCCTTCTGGCGCTCGACGGTACGCATGCCTTCGATGATGCACCAGTCAACCTCGTCGCTCCAATCAATCGCCGTCTTCATTACGCGCACAAGATCCTCATGCACGCCCTCCAGTCGCTCCAGCGAGCGTTTGCCAAACTTAAAACCCATTTTACAACTTACCTTTCATATATTTACCTACGGCTCTACCCCCAAACCAGAAGCTGATTATAGCGGCAAATAAGCCAGACGTAGCATCATCCCAAATCAGAGAAAGAGAGCGCCCTAAGTCATTACCTGCATCCATCAGAGCAATCAAAGCTGTTACTTTAATGGCCACGAAAAGGCCAAAAAACACGTAAGTGATGACAGGACGGACAGAACCTCTAAGTCCGTTAATAAACCACCCAGCGTCCATACTGTCATGTTTGTACAAGCCTTCCGTTTCCTTGATCTCTGCCTGTTTATCCATGACGTTGAGCTGTAACTCATTTCGCTTCGTCATCATGTCCATTTCAAGCTGCATACGCTCAAGATTGTGCTTATGCTCTTGACCTGCTTTGAAGTAATTCAAAACCTCTGGCAGGAATGACGTGCCAAAGCCTAACAGACTTCCTAGAAGTGTAATCATAGCTCGACCTCAACGCTTATCATATTTTTCTTCGTGCACAACCTTATCGGATGTAACCGTTGTTTTGCTTTCTTTACCCATCCAAATGCCAAAACAGCCCGTTAATGCACCCATACAAACGGATACCAGCCCACTCTGTTGGATAGTTGGATCGGGTAAAGACATATACCAATGGGTAGCCTGATAAGTCAGCACGGTGACTGCCAACATCATAAGCCTTGGTAGGATTTTTAATTCGTCTACATACTTCGCCGTGATTTGAACCATATCATACCTCCATATCCACAATCTGGCCCTGCGGTTGCAAGCCTGTATTGTGCGCTCCAAACCTATCATATGACAACATTAAATCAAGTTGTGCGCGCTCCAGCGCCTTGGAGAGCTTGTGGGCGCGCAAATGCTCTACCTGTACCCGTTGCTGCGCCTGATGGTTTTCTATGCTCTCACGGGCTCTCTCAGGCGTTATAGCGAAGGGTAAGTTACCTACGGGGCTCAGCATCAGATCTTCCCCTGCAATCCCATGACGACGACTACAATGATGCCCGTCAGTAAGCCAACCACTGCAATAGATCCTCCAAAGATCACGATAGCCTCCAGCCGCTGTTGACGCTTCAGCTTTTCCGCTGCCTCGCGTTCCTTGCGCTCACGCCGGACGCGCGCGCGGATCTCTTGGAGCTCACCCCAAGCAGAAAATCCGCGGGTGGCGATTACAATCTGACGTAGCTCTTCTTCGGCGTCTTTTGCACGCTGAAGTTGTACAAACGTCTCCATCGCATTTTCGTCGCCGCTGCTGAAGACGCTGTTCTTTTTCTTTGTGTGCTTGTTGCGTAGGTCATCGACGCCATCGAAAAACTCACCGATCTGCTTGGTCACAGAGACGAGCTCCTTACCCGCGGATACGGCTGCTTTGATGCCGGCTAGAGCGGTGAATGGGTCAATCATTTCTCATAAAACCTTAATGGGCAGGCATAATTTGGGTGGACGGCATACCTTTTATCGTACCACAAATAGTGCGCTCTGTCATACCCGCAGTCATAGTAGCACGCCTTGTACAGCCCGTATGTAAACGTGTGGCCCCACAGGATCGCAACCAGCGTGCACACTACTTACGCAGTGAGTGCTCTATGCTGTCGAGCTTTTTAAATATTGCTTTGATCGTGTCGCGCATTTCGTCGAAATTACGGCTCTGTGCTTCGAGCTTGGCGTTCAACACGGCAACGTCAGTCGTGTTCTTGTTGGTGCGGTTAAACAAATACCAGACGACCGCCACGAGAGGCGCAACTAGCCAACGTAAAACAGGTTCTATCATGTCAATCATATGCGCCTCTCTTTCATCCTTTTTACCATAAAAACTTTTTCAAAAAAAGTGCTCGAAGGGGCTTGCATATGTGTTAACTATTTGTTAACAAGATGGGGAAGGAACAAAGGAGAGAAAAAATGAACTACATCACAAAAAGAACAAAGCACAGAAAGCTCGAAGCATATGACGTGCTTTTCAATGACGGCATTAAAGCGCAAGTGGAAAAGATAGAGGAAGGCAAGTGGCATATGCTGGTGCACATTGGCGCCAGAAGCACGTCAAAAATTATGCGTGACTTTTCCTCTCTGCAAGACGTCGCAGAATACGCTCATCAGGCAAAAGTAAAAGAGCGCGAATGGGCAAAAACTAATATTTTATTTTGCTAAGAAATTTACGGGGCGCTACGGCGCCCCTTGCTTATTCGCCAACACTACGTTAACACGGTGCTAAAGGAGATCTACCATGCAAGATTTAAAGCAGATTGGTCCACGCATACGCGAGGACGTATACGAGGCGCTTCAGAAGTACAGCGAGACAAGCCGCATGAGCATGTCATTGCTGGTCGAATTGGCTCTCAAAGATTTACTCTCAGACGCGGGGTACAGCTTCGATGATCGTCGGCATTGACTGCGGATACCGCACAGGCGGCGTGGCGCTGATGAAAGGCGACTGGTCCGAAGTGCACGACCTGCCCACGTTTGACGAGGGCGGCGTTGACGTGCATGAGCTTACCGCAATACTTAACAGCGCAGGCACCGTCGATCACGTCTACATCGAAAAGCAGCAAGCGATGCCTAAGCAGGGCGTGTCAAGCACTTTCAAGTTGGGCTTTGCATATGGACAGATCGTCGCAGCCGTGGCACTGTCGAACATACCCTACACGATTGTGACACCGTCAACGTGGAAGCGGTCTATGAACTTACCGAAGGACAAGGACGCGGCAAGACGTCTGGCCGTGCAATGGTTTCCGCGGCAAGCGGATAAGTTAAAGCGCAAGAAGGATGAACACCGCGCGGAGGCTCTGCTTATCGCGCTATACGGAGGAGGAACGCAATGACGGTCATCTATGACATGTCAAACGAGGAATATCACCTCGACCCATCACTGAGCGCGTCAGGTGCCAAGAAGATCGCCATGGAAAGTCTGGCCGACTTCAAGTACGGAGAGTACCAGCCAAGCCCAGCCCTAGACGTAGGCAGCGCCACGCACACACTGATCTTGGAGCCGCATCGCAGCAACACCGTATGGTGCGGACCCGAAACGCGCAGAGGCAAGGCGTGGACCGACACCAAGGACGAAGCGGACGCGGCGGGCGCAATACTTTTGACCGAAAGCGATTACGCCTTGGCTAAGAATATGGCGGACGCCGTGCGCGCAAATGCCGCGGCGGCGGCGTTGCTCAGCGGCGACTTAGTCTGCGAAGCCAGCGTGTTTGCCATTGACGCGAACACCAACGTCAACATGCGCTGCCGTCCAGACGCATGGCGCAAGGACATTGCGGCGCTGATCGACGTCAAGACGACCGTAGATAGCTCACCGGCGGGCTTTGCGAAGCAGGCGGCGAACTTTGGCTATCACATACAGGATCAATTTTACCGCAGATGCATGGCCTTCGATGGCCATGAAATAGACCGCTTCATCTTCATCGCGGTGCAAAAGAAAGCGCCCTACAAGGTGGGCGTATACGAACTGGACCTCTTGTCCCTTGAGGAAGGGCATCATGCGGTCGAGTACGCGCTGGCGGCGTATGCCACGGCGCAACACACGGGCGTGTGGGGCTACGATTACGGCGAATTACAGACGCTGCAAATCCCGCCCTATGCGTTCAAATTTTCGGCAACTTAGTCAAGGAGACAAACATGCCAATATCTTTCGGAAGTGACAACACGGGCGGCGAGCTTTTCATCCGCTCAAATCTACCACAAAACCGCTGGTACTATAAGGACGACGGCGTTGACGTCGCCATCGACATGGACCGCGGCTTCGCCATCGACATCAAGGAGGTCGTGTTCGGGTGGCTGCATATCGACGTAGGCGTGCGGGATTGGGTTCCGTGGCCAAGTCCAAGTCAGCAAATCGCCAAGCCAAGCGATAGCCACAAGAACGGCTTCGAGGTGAAATGCTGGCTCAGTGACGGGCGCGAGGCGTCTATGAGTGGCAACAGCTTTGGCTTGGGCCAGTTTATCGCCAAGCTGTACAACAAGGCGGAAGAGGCGCCAGAGTTTACGCAGGGCAAGGTGCCAGTGGTCCAGATCACAAGCTGCACGCCTGTCGTCGTCGGCAAGGGCACGTCTTACGACGTCGGCTTTAACATCCGCACTTGGATCAATAAGCCTACGGGCGAGCCTGTCGCAGCGCCTGCGCCTGCGGCAGCACCGGCACCCGCGTCCGCGGCGCCAGCGTCCAGCGACGATAACTTTGGCTTTTAGGTAAGGCAGGGCGGCGCCGGACATGTGCTCGAAGCAGGTGTCCGGCGCCGTATAAGTAGCCAACGGAGAGAGAAGAATGAGCGAAGCATACTTCAGCAAAGTGCGTGAAAGCACCGTCAGCGAAATGCTCACAACCATAAAAGGCGGGCGCAACGAGACGCTCAACAAGGCGGCGTACACGCTGGGGCGTCACGCGCACTTGGCGCCGTCAAACATAGACGCGGCCATCATAGATCTGCACGCAGCGGCAAAGCAGGTCGGGCTGCACGACATCGAAATCAAAGCCACAATCGGCAGCGGCTTCAAGCGCGGCGGGGAAAACCCCAAGGTTCTCGAAGATAGCGACGCAAAGCCATTCACGGCCAGCGAATTTGACCGGCTCATAGGTAAGCTGGCCAGCAAGGAAATGCTCACACGCGACGAGGAAACGCGCAAGGACAAGATCGACAAGGCGCGCAAGGCGTGGGAGGGAGGTGTCCCGATTTCTAGAGAAAGTAAGGACGCAGTGCGTCCTGCATTACTTTACCTAAACAATCGCGGCTTACGCGCGTCTGCCGCGGTGGGCGCCGCAAGGTTCAGCCCAAACGTATACGACGGGCCGGCGATACTCTTTCCCGCGTTGGATGAAGCCGGCGAGGTGCAGGGCATACAGGCGGTGCTCATCACGGCGGAGGGAAACAAGCGCGAGCACAGAGGCATCACGAAATACTCACGCGGCGTCATCGCCGGCAACTCAATGAGGATCGGCGACGAGCACGACGGGGGCGCCATCATCTTGGTCGAGGGGCCAGAGGATGCGCTCAGTGTGCGGCAGGCGGTGCAGGGGTATGCGGAGGCGACAATCGTGTGCACCTTCGGTAAGGCAGGCATGGCCACGTATAACGCGCCACGGGCGTCCGACGTGACGATCTGCGCGGACCCTGACCTCGACGTGGACAAGGTGGCCGACGTAATACGCGGCGACGGGAGCACGTCGGTTTACGTCGTGCGCTTCAACGAGCTCGGCGTGGAGAACGTCACAGACGCAAACGACTACCTGCGCGAAGCCGGTGAAGAGAAGCTGCGGGAGGCGCTCTCCTTGGCCAAGCCGGTCGAGCAAGCGCAGCAAGAGGCGGCGGAGGCGGAGATGAATTGGCCGACGCCATACGAGCCAGTCGATCCGGCTAGCATCCCACGCCGGCGCTGGATCTACGGCGCGCACTACATCCGCGGATACGTCAGCGTCGTGGCATCTCAGGGCGGCGCCGGCAAGACGTCCATGCAGAACGTGGAGGCGACGAGCATATGCCTCTGCCGGCCGTTGCTGGAGGAGCCGGTGCATGAACAGGTCAACGTGTGGGTGATCAACGGGGAAGATCCCTACGAGGAAATGCAGCGACGGTTCGCGGCAATCATGATCCACTACAACATCAAGCCGGAGGAACTGCGCGGGCGCTTGTTCTTGGACGCGGGCCGCGACCTGATGATACAGTTTGCCAAGCAAACGCGCGATGGCATCGTGACGAATGATCAGGTTGCCGAAAAAATGATTGAGCGGATCAAGCAAAACAAGATCGGCTTGGTCATGCTGGACCCGTGGGTCGGGTTCAACGACATCAACGAAAACGATAACGTCGCCATGAACGCAGCCGTGGCGCAGGCGCGGTGGATCGCGGACCAGACCGACGCGGCGGTGGTGCTGACGCATCACATCCGCAAGTCAAACGGCGAGGACGCAACAATCGACAGCGTCCGCGGCGCAGGTTCGCTGATCGGGGCGGCGCGTGCGGCGCGCATCATCAACAAGGTCAGCCAAGAAGACGCGCTGAAGCTGGGCGTGAACGAGCTCGAAAGCCTCGGCATATTCCGTGTGGACGACGGCAAGTCCAACTTGGCGCCTCCGGCGGCAAAGGCTCTGTATCGACGTATGCACGGCGTGGAGTTGCCAAACGGGGAATATGTGGGTGTGTGCATTCCGTTTAAAATGCCCGACTTATTCGACGGTGTAAGCGCCAGAGACGCGCAGGAGGTGCAGCGCCTGATCGGAGCGGCGGCGTCACGGGGTGAGCCGTACCGGCTGGATGCACGCGCCAAGCATTGGGCGGGCAACGCGGTGGCGGTGCAGCTTGATCTCGACGTGGCCAAGAAAAACGAAAAGGCGCGGGCAAAGGCAATACTCGCCAAGTGGGTCGAGACAAACGTGCTCAGTGTGGAGGAGTGGCCGGATAAACGTGCGGGGCGTGACGTGCAGTGCGTCGTTGTGGGTGAGTGGATCAGTGGAACGGAGATAGGGTGATGGATGTCAGCGTGGAAGAGACGGACTTGGAGCGCCTTCAAGACGCGCCGCTGATCGGCAAGATCGTGTGGGACGAGGAGGATGGGATGGCGCGCATCATGTGGGCGCAGGCGCATTTGCCGGCAAACTTTGACCAGTACGGACGGAAGCAGGCGGAGCTCACTCTGGAAATGTGCAAGGACATCATCATGCAGGCGTCGCTTCTGGGAAGCGCAATGCTGGAGCAAATGGAGTGGGCCAAGGATGAAGTGGAGCACTGAGGGGGACGTTCCACAGTTACCACAGTTCAACTGTGGAAGACTGCGGAAGTGTGGTAAAAGAGGCCACTTTCAGTTCCACCACAGTTGTTGCATATATATATGCAACTGTGGTGGTAACTGTGGACTAGGTGGAAACGAACTGTGGAAGGAGGAGGATCATTACCATGGCTATCAGAAAGAAAAAAGTTACCGCGACGCAAGTAAAGCAGAAGGGGCGGGACGCAATGGGGCGGGTGGACGATCAGGCGCAGGTCATTAAGGCGGCAGTCTGGGGTCAACTTAAACCGCTCGACGAAAAGGCGCGGGAGAAGACGAGCAAGTGGGGCGACAGGTTGCCGTCACTTGTGGCGCCGGATCTCGCTGGCCGCTTCGAGGCGGCATACGAGGCGCTGGGTGAGGCGGTGGACGTAAACGACGTGAAGCGGACGCATGACATCGCAACGCAGTTGCTGCGAGCGTGGGACGTGCTGGAGAAGGCTGCGTTGGACGCGGGGCATCATCCGCTGCATGAGGATGCATACTGCATGGAAATGGACGACGGGCGCATCGTGTGCATCGCACTCGACGGCTGGGCGTCGCTGCGGCAGAAGTATCCAGAGTGGATCGTGTACAGCTTCAGCGATGCGGCGAGGGTGCTCTGCGCTGACTTCAGCGCGCGGTTTCTGGACGAGGCATTCAGTGCCTTCCCGAAAGCGCATGTGAAGAGTATAATTCGTAACGGCGAAGAGCATAGCCGTGACATCAATGACGAGATACCATGGTGAAGGAGAGAAGGATGTACAGGACAGAGTTACTTGAGAGGGCGGCAGACATCACGACGCATGATCGCAACAACGATTACGGCGAGGCGAAGGAGAGTTTTGGAAGGATTGCGAGCATGTGGTCAACTTACCTCGGTCAGCCTGTAAGCGAGGCGGACGTCTGCGCGATGATGGTGCTGTTGAAGGTAAGCAGGTCACGCGCGTCACCGCAGAAGATGGATAACTGGCTCGACATGTGCGGGTACGCTGCGCTGGCAGGGGAGATGGTCAGTGGTGGGTGAGGTCGGCAAGGCAAAGATCATGGCGTTGGAAAAGCTCGGAGAGGACGAGATCTTCGAGCGCATCGCAAGCGGCGTGTCGCTGGCATCGATCAAGCGTGAGTTTAACATAGGTCACAAGTTGTGGGCGAAGTGGCTCGACGCGAGCGACGGGCGGCGTGGACGCTATCAGGCTGCGCAGCTTGAGGCTGGTCACTTCTACGCTGAGCGTGCGCTGGAGACGGCGCAGCTTGCTGAACGTGACAACGTCAACGTGGCGCGCTTGCAAGTGGACACGGACAAGTGGATGGCGAGCAAGCTGAACGCGCAGTACGATACGAGACAGCGTGACGTGGCAATCAACATCAGCGTGAACGACTTGCATGCGCAGGCTGCGCAGTTGCTTGGCGACGTGATAGAGGGCGAAGTGTTCGAGGATGACGATTGAGTGCGAAAACACGCATCGAAACGCACTCACACGCGCGGGCGCGCGCGTGCTCGCAGATGCAGCAAAAGTCAACGCAAAATGCACGTTTAAGGCGAGAGTGCAGGCGCAGCAACGAGGTGGATCTGCTAAGTGATTGATTTTAAACGATCTGCATTTAACATAATACGTATTATCGGCCTTTTGCGCGGTATTATGTTAATTTTGGCCGATTTTCGTGCTGCGGCGCAGAAAAAGCGCGTTTTTGACCCCCCCTTCGCTCAGCGCGGACCGGTGCAAATGCAAAGGACCTCCCCACGCCTCCCCGCCCCCTTTTTCCGTAAACAGGTGTTAACATGACCCAGCCCCAAGAAAACCCGTTTATCAAGTTAATGGCGCGCTACCGCGACGACCCCGTCGCCTTCGCCCGCGAGGTCGCCGGCATTGAGCCGGACGAGTGGCAAGTTGAGCTCCTCGACGCCGTCGCAGCCCCCGCGATACGACGTGTCAGCGTGCGTTCTGGCCACGGCGTCGGGAAGTCCACGGCGGTCGCTTTGGCGGCTGTATGGCACGTTCTGATGCGCGTGCCGAGCAAGACCGTTGTGACCGCCCCCACGTCGTCCCAGCTTTTCGACGCCTGCTTCGCTGAGATGAAAAATGTCGCCAAGCGGCTCAAGCCGCCCTTTGACAATTTACTGGAGCTCAAGTCTGATCGGATTGAGTTGAAGAGCCACCCAGAGAGCACGTTTATATCGTGCCGCACCTCGCGCGCGGAGCAGCCGGAGGCGCTCGCTGGGGTGCACTCGCCTTCGGTGCTTCTGATTGCCGACGAGGCCAGCGGTATCCCCTCCAGCGTCTTCGAGGCCGCGTCTGGCAGCATGTCTGGCCACTCTGCGACGACGATCCTGACCGGCAACCCCACGCGGAATACGGGTTTCTTTTACGACACGCACAATCGCCTGCGTGACGACTGGTACACGATGCATGTGTCCTGCGTGGACAGCCCGCGTGTGAGCGAGGATTTCGTAGAGGATATGAAGCGTCGATACGGTGAGGACAGCCCCGCCTATCATGTGCGCGTCTTGGGCAACTTTCCCCCGTCCGAAGAGGACACGGTGATACCTGTTTCGCTTATTGAACATGCCATGGCTAATGACATCAAGGTGCATGAGGACACGATTGCCATATGGGGCTTGGACGTCGCGCGTCAGGGCGGCGATGCCAGCGTTTTGTGCAAGCGTCAGGGGCCGGTGATACATCCGCTGACTGTGTGGCGCAACTTGGACCTGATGCAGCTTACGGGCGCCGTGAAGGCGGAGTATGATGCCATGTCGCCGAGTAAGCGGCCGGCGGAGATTATCGTGGATAGCAATGGCTTTGGCGCTGGGGTGCTCGACCGCTTGCGCGAGCTTGGCTTGCCGGCGCGTGGTTTGAACGTGTCGGAGCGCGCCATGGCGAAGGACACGTATTTGAACTTGCGCGCGGAGATCTGGTTTAAGATGAAGATGTATCTCGAAGGCATGGACGTGTCACTGCCGCGCGACGATGCGTTGTATGCGGAGCTCGCGGCGCCGCGGTACCACTTTACTAGCGCGGGCAAGTTGCAAGTCGAGAGCAAGGATAGCATGAAGAAGCGCGGCGTTGCGTCGCCTGACAGGGCGGATGCGGTGGCGTTGTCGCTGGCGAATGACCACACGACCATGGCGTTTGGAACGAGCGCCGCGGGATCTTGGAATAAGCCACTGCGTCGTGGTTTGAGCGTGGTTTAGAAAAAGTTTGCGAAAAAGTTTACTTAGTTTTTTGCAAACTCTGTGGTACTCTTTTTGTAGCGGCGTTCCTCCCCATGGCCGCAGACGGCGTGTTTTCCTTCACGTCTCCCCCGCGCGGGTATGCTCGACGCTCGCGCGGGGTTTATTTTGCGCGAAATTTCTGTATTATGTGTGTGAGTTGCACAAGGAGACGACATATGCCTATGGTTGCGGGGAAGCATTACGCATACACGAAAAAAGGGAAAGCAGCGGCCAAGAAGGCAGCGGCAAAAAGTGGCAAAAAGGTGCAGTATGGCACCACCACCAAGCGCCGCATGAAAAAGAAATAATGTGGACCGCGGTCCTGATGCTTTGCAATACCTCCGCGCAATGCTTTGCGTTTGGCGGTCCGGTGTCGCCGAGCGAGGACCAATGCGTTGCCAGTATACGCGCTGGCTTTGATTACGCGATACAAATATTTCCAGCTTACACGCCTGTCGATTGGCAGTGCATAAGCTGGGACGAAGAGGCATAGATGGCAGAAAAAAAGCGTAAACGCAAATCCGGCCCAAGCCTCTCAGTGGGTCGCGGCGAGAAGCTATCCGTTAAGCAAGGCGGAGGATTGACCGCGAAGGGCAGGGCGAAGTACAACCGCGCCACTGGTTCAAATTTAAAGGCGCCTGCGCCCAACCCGAAGACCAAGAAGGACGCGGCGCGCAAGAAGTCGTTCTGCGCACGCTCCAGCGGATGGACGGGCGAGCGCGGCAAGGCGGCACGTAGAAGATGGAAGTGTTAGATGGGTGTGCTTGACCGCATAAGGGCTGAAAACTCCCTTACCAGCGCAGAGGAAATGCGTTTATTGAGAGAGGAAGCAAGCCCATTTTCTTCCTTATATGACGCTCAAAGAAATTATTTGTCTCGACTTCAAGAGCAAGGGCGCCGGCCAGTTTTTGGCGGATTACTCTCAAAAGACATCGGCAGCTACGGCGGAAGTACGGTCAAGTTTGAAGGCATTACTCCGTTTCTTAGGGGCATACTCACGCCAACGGCAAAGGCTTTTGATGCTCCGTCTATGGCCGCGCGCGGGCTAATTCCAGCGGAGGATATGCAGAGCGAGGCGCTTGGCACGGCTGCGCTTTCTGCGATTGCAGCGCCTAGTGCTAAAGTTTCAGCGCCAAAAAGTGCCATGAAACTTGCTCCACGTCGTTCCAGCGAAGACATTTCATATGGTGACGCTTATCACTTCATGAAGAGCAACGAGATGATAGGCGACAAGCTCATGCCACCCTCAGAGGGTGCGCGGTTTGATCGTCTGGGCGTTCACGTTGGCACGCCAAGGCAGGCGGAAGATCGCTTTAGACTTCAAGTTGGCACGGGATCAGTGGAAGATATAGACCGAGATTTAGCTTTACTTGGCAAGGAAACCGGCGTCACACTGCCGCTTAAAGTGAGAGCGGAAAAACCATTTACCATAAAAGACCTTGAAGAGTTCGGCATAGACATCGATCCATCTATATCGTCCCGTAGCTTCGAAATTGACGGAGAGACTGTACTTTCTGAAGATGGTGTCCGCGAGGCCATGAACGCTTTTGCTGACGCGCGCGGGCTTGATCTTGAGGAGGGGTTAAAGGTTTTCAAGCAAGAATTGACCGATAAGGGGTACACCAACATCCCATACGTGAATATGATCGAAGGGGTGAGGCCAAGCGAAACTTTTGCTAAAGAGTTTAAGTATACTCCAGAAAACGTAAGCAACATTATGCTTGTGGAGCGTACCGCTGGAGATCCCGAAGTTATTAGAAGCAGGTTTGCTCAATTTAATGATGCTTACGACCCATCAATTATGGCGGCCAATACCTCCAAAAGTGCCGGTATTCTCGCCGCCGTTTCAAATAAAGACCCCAATAAAGCCTTAAAGGGAGAGTTAGACCCTATTGGCTACCAAAATACAAAAATGAGAAAGTTTTTATCGGATACTGACGTTAAGTTTAAAGATACCGGCGAAAATTTACCGCGCAACCCCATATCTTGGGAAGATATGGAAAATAAACTTATTCTTCCGTTTTATGGAGACAGAACGTCTCGCGGACTACTTATTGAAGGCGTTGACGATATTAAGTTTGACGATCCTGTTTATACTGAAGGCGGTGTAGACTTTATGGTTGGGCCAGCGGCTCAACAGGACAGAGCAATATGGGCCTCTAATAAAAATATCATTACTCGCATTGAGGACGAAGCAACAAAAGCACAAAGAGACACAGGTGGCGAAGACGTTTATGGCGTAACTGGCAGCATGGCGCCTGACGCAAACGATTTTGCCACATTTACCGGCGCTACTATGGCAGAGCTTGTTAAGGGATCAAAGATTAGCAAGGAAGCGACTAAAAAATTTAACGATACTATGAGAAGCCTTGTTGACCCAGACTTTGTGGGGTTACGCTCTCCAAAATTGCGCGAGTGGGTCATTAATACTAGTTCGCCAAAAAGAAAAGCCTTTATTAGACTTATGGACAGCAACCCTATGCAGGCCGAAGGCTTACCATCCCCAGCGCAGGGGAGATATGCTGTTACAGATCCAACTCAAAAAGATCTTGGTTCTGGCATGTTTGGTTTAGGCGTTTCTAAAATCGACACAAGCGAACCACTTCTTCAAAATGTCTCTAAAGGCAATATATTAGCGGCTAGAGTGCCACACTCAACGTATAACACTCAGATAAAAGGTGATTATACTGGTTCACTTCCGCCCGTACCTCAAAAGCTTATATTTAGAGACGTATATAAGCCGCGTGAAGGTTTACTTGACAAGCGCGGGCTACCACTTACAGAGGCAAACATGTCTCATGCCATTAAAACTATTATGCCGGTGCAGAGAATAACGCCTGAGATACTAGAAAACATTATGAGCTATTTGGAAAGGCAAGGGCAGTGATACAGAACGAAATCAACCAAATCATGAGCGCCCTCGAAGAAGAGCTCGAAGTAAACGTAATGGGTGACGACGAGCTACAGGGCATCGTCGGCAAAGAGATCGAAGACGCGATTGACTACTCCGACAACTGGGTATCGCCATATCGCGCCACGGCAACCGAGTATTATCGCGGCGACCCGTTTGGCGACGAGGAAGAGGGCCGCAGCCAAGTGGTCAGCATGGACGTACGGGATACCGTACAGGCCATCATGCCGTCGCTGATGCGGATATTCCATAGCACCGACCGCACGGTGGAATACGCGCCGCAGGGGCCGGAAGACGTTGCCGCGGCGAAGCAGGCGACCGAATACGCAAATTACATCATCAATCGTGACAACAACGGCTTCTTGCACACGCACGCCGCGTTCAAGGACGCGCTGATCCGTAAGGTGGGCGTGCTAAAGTGCTATTGGGACGATCAGACGAAATTCGAGACACACGATCTCACGGGGCTCGACGATAACGCTCTGGCGGCGTTGATGTCAGATCCGGCGGCGGAAATTGACATCCTCGCCTCCGAGCCGTTTGGCGAGCCCTCAATGGACCCCATGACCGGCGAGATGTTACCGCCTGCCATGATGCACGCCGTGCGCGTAACATATACGCACCCAGATGGCCGCGTGAAGCTGGAAGCGGTGCCGCCCGAAGAGTTCCTTATATCGCGTGAGGCGAAGTCTCTGGAAGACGCCGATTACGTTGCGCACCGGCGTATTCTGACCGTCTCCGAGCTTGTGGCGATGGGCTATGATTACGACGAAGTTGTAAAAATGTCTTCGGCGCACGAGGACATGGCGACGAACATTGAGCGCACCACGCGAAACCGCGCGCTGAATAACGAGATGAACGAGCGCCACGATCCCGCGATGAAGAAGGTGCTTTACGTCGAAAACTACATCAAAGTTGACTACGACCAAGACGGCATCGCGGAGTTGCGTAAAATCTGCACCGCCGGCGACGGCAACAAGATCCTTATGAACGAGCCGTGCGCGATAGTTCCGTTTGCGACGTTCTGCCCAGATCCAGAGGCGCACGACTTCTATGGCATGTCCACCGCTGATGCGGTGATGGACATCCAGCGGATCAAATCTTCAATTATGCGCAACACATTGGACAGCTTGGCGATGTCAATTCACCCTAGAGTTGCAATCGTCGAGGGCATGGTCAACATCGAAGACGTTATGAACAACGAAGTCGGCGCCATCATTCGGCAGCGCGCAGCCGGCCAAGTGCAGCCAATGTCCATGCCATTCGTTGGCCAACAGGCGTTTCCTGTTCTGCAATACATGGACGAGATCAAAGAGGCCCGCACGGGCATCTCAAAGGCGTCTGCGGGCTTGGATGCCGGTGCATTGCAGTCATCCACCGCGTCGGCTGTACAGGCCACTGTCAGCGCCGCTCAACAACACATAGAGCTTATCGCGCGGATCTTTGCGGAAACCGGCATGAAGCAGTTATACAAGATCGTGCTTCACCTGATCACAACGCATCAAGACCGGCCACGTATGGTTCGGCTGTCCAATGAGTTTGTGCCGATTGATCCGCGCGTTTGGAACGCCAACATGGATGTCAGCATCAACGTCGCGCTTGGCCGCGGCACCGATACCGAGCGCATGATGATGCTGCGTCAGATCGCGGACATGCAGAAAGAGGCAATGGCCACTATGGGGCCGGTCAACCCGCTTACCGATATTGCCAAGCTGTCAAACACTCTGAAGGCAATGACAGAGCTCGCCGGCTTCAAGGATGCGTCTCAGTTTTGGTCAGATCCGACGCAGTTCCAGCCTCCGCAGCAAGAGGAAAAACCGGACATCAACGAGCAACTTATCGCCGTCCAGATCCAACAGATCCAAGCCGACATACAGAAGAAGGCGGCAGAGTTGCAGCTTGAACGTGAAAAGATGATTATGGAAGACGACCGCAAGCGCGACGAGCTCGACGCCGAGCTCTTTGTGAAGGCGGAGGAGATGCAAGCTAAATATGGCACGCAACTCAACGTCGAGAAGATCCGCTCAGACTTGGCAGTCAACCGCGAAGTCATGAGAGCGCAAGCGGACGTCATCAAAGGATCTATTGATGACTAAGTCAAAACAGCAAATTATTGACGACGGCCACGCGGCTGATCGTCTTTTGCGCGATACTGATCTCAGCCGTTTTTTAGATGAGATCAAACAGGATTGCTGGGTCGAGTTTGAAGCCACAGCAATGGGAGACGGGGAAGTACGGGAAGGCATCTACATGAAACTGCGAGGGGTTGAGACAGTGCGTCAGGCTCTTCGCGCTATGGTAGATAACGCATCTATTGAAAAAAAGGTTAAGTAGATGCATAATAGGAGACAACGATGTCAGAAGCCAACACCCCGTCACCACTTGGGATTGATCTGAACACTGCACAAAATGCCATCAGGGCCATGATCGCCCCCGAAGAGGACACTGCGACGACCACTGAGGCGCTTGAGGCTGAACCGACTGAACAGGTCGAGGATGCCGAAATGTCAAACGATGACGCTTCATATGAAGAACAATCTGAAGACGAGCTTGAAGTTGAAGCGGAAGCTGAAGAACAGGACGACCAATCCTTTGACATACTTGGCGCATTAGTCGAAGTAGACGGCGAAGAGATTACAGTCGAAGAGTTACGACGCGGAAACCTGAGACAGAAAGATTATACGCGAAAGACACAGGAGCTTGCCGAAACTCGAAAGCAGTACGAGGCACAGTATTCTGAGCTTGAGCGTGAGCGGGCACAATACGCCCAGCTATTGCCTGCATTGCAGCAACGGCTGGAGCAACCGGCAGAAAGAGAGCCAGACTGGGACACGCTGTACGATACAGACCCCACCATGGCAGCGAAAGCAGAACGTCAGTGGCGCAAGCAGCAATCTGAGCGGCAATCTCAGCTTGAGGCGGTGCAACAGGAACAGGCAAGAATGGCGCAGATACAGCAACAGCGCATGCAGCAAATGCAAGCACAGTATGTTGATCAGCAACGCGAAGTCTTACCTGATCTGATACCCGAATGGCGCGACAGTAAGGTCGCGGCAAAAGAGGCGACAGAATTGCGTGATTTTCTCTTAGAAGAGGGATTTACGGAAGAAGACGTCAGCGGGCTGGCTAATGCATCACTTGTTAAACTGGCCAGACAGGCCATGCTTTACAGTCGAGGTCAAACTCGCGCGACGCAGGCGAAAGCCAAGCCGAAGCCGAAAACCAAGACAATGAAGTCAGGATCGCGTGGATCTCAGCCGAAACCCAGAGCCCCTCAAGAGCAAGCGCTCCAGCGCGCACGTCAAACTGGCCGCGTCGATGACGCCGCGGCTGCAATTAGATCTCTTTTGTAGGAGGCCATTATGGCAATCGTAACTAACACATTTACCTCGCACAGCGCGGTAGGTATCCGTGAGAGCTTGGCGGACATCATTTCGTCCATCTCTCCAGAGGAAGTTCCATTCCAAAGTAATGTCGGATCTGAAAATGTTTCCAACACATACTTCGAGTGGCAGACTGACAGCTTGGCATCAACAAGCACAACGGCCATCATCGATGGTGACGATGTATCGTCTTTTGACGCGACGTCCGCAACGACCCGCGTCGGTAACTACACGCACATCCGTCGTCGTACAACTATTGTCGCTGACAACCTTGCCGCGCAAGACCTTGCCGGCCGCAACGACGAACTGAGCTATCAAATCGCAAAACGCGGAAAAGAGCTCAAAAGGGATATAGAAGCTACCCTTACGGACAATAACGCTCAGGTTGCAGGCAACTCTTCGACTGCACGCGAAACGGGTGGACTTGGTGCGTGGATTGCGACCAACGACAACCTCGCAGGCGACGGCGCGGCTCCGACTGGTAATGGTACTGACGCCCGCACAGACGGTACTCAGCGCGACTTCACCGAAGCCATGCTGAAAGACGCAATGCAGCAAGCATTTGTCTCCGGCGGTCAGCCAAGCATCCTCATGGTAGGACCACACAACAAGACGGTCGTATCAGGGTTTGCTGGTATTGCGGCGCAGCGTTACATGGCGCCAAGCGACAGCCCAACGACAATCATTGGCGCGGCAGACGTTTACATGTCTGACTTCGGCACCTTGAACGTGGTTGCAAACCGCTTCTCGCGTGAACGCGATGCGTGGCTGCTTGACCCAGAGTATGCATCTGTATGCTACCTGCGTCCGATCCAGAACGTGGAGCTCAGTAAAACCGGCGACGCCTCCAAGTCTATGGTTATCGCGGAGTTCGGCTTGAAGGTTCTCAACGAAGCGGCCCACGCCGTCGTGGCAGACCTCAACGTATCATAAGTTTAAGCGGGGCGGCTTCGGTCGCCCCGTTACTTTGGAGATAGGCATGAAGAAGCGTTTATTTGGCCACGATCCACTTACCGGCGTCACAGAGTATTGGCACGTCACGGATAAGGGAGAGTACGTCATTGAGAAGATACAAGACGTCACGTCAATTGTTAAGGCGAATAAGCGCCAATACAATGAGGCGCCGCAAAAATACGGCGACATGAATAAGGTGGCGTCAATTCCTCTTTCAGTGTATTATGAGCTCAAGCGCCAAGGGATTGCCGACGATCCAAAGGCATTTAGAAAGTGGTTGAATGATAGCAATAATCAAGCGTTCAGAACGCGATTAGGTACGCTGTAATGAAGCTACATTATAGACAGCCGTCAAGGAGATAGGCATGGCACTAGGAACATATGCAGACTTGAAAACTGCAATTGGAGATTGGTTGAACCGCGCCGATCTCGACCAAAAAATACCTGACTTCATCAGCCTCGCGGAGAGCACGCTAAACGACGTTTTGCGGCAAGCTGATATGATTACACAGTCAACCGGCGTCACCATCACGTCTGGTCGGGCAACCTTACCAGCGGATGCTTTGGAAGTTGTGTATGCTCAAGTTGCATCCGCGGAGGATGAACCCTTGGAGCAAATCTCTCCACAACAGCTTACGATGCTGCGTAGAACGCGGACCCGTGACGCGGCCAACCCGCGTTTCTTCGCAATCGTTGGACGTCAGATTGTAGTCACACCCACTCCAGCGTCAGGCAGCTTAGACATTGATTACTACCAGCGCATCCCAACGCTTGTGGGTGGTGCGGAGGACGGAACAAACTGGCTTTTGACTGATGCGCCGCACGTTTATCTGTACACGTCACTGTTGCATGCAACGCCGTTCCTCATGGATGACGCGCGCTATCAAGTGTTCCAGAACACCGTGTCTCAACAGGTCATGGCATCCGTCAAGTCGCAGCAAACTCTGTCTCTTGATGACATGAAGTCAGCGGGCTTTAGCCTACGGGCGCCGACTGACCTTACCGCGCAGGCGATGGACGCAAAAGCCGCTGTCAGCAACGCTGCAAATAACATGTAAGGTGCGCAATGCCGTCTACTTATTCAGAGCTAAAAGACCAAGTTATAAACTTTCTAAATAACATGGCGGCAGAGCAAACTGTTGACACGTTCATTGACTTGGCAGAGGCAGACATGTCGCGCCGCGTGCGCCATTGGCGCATGGAAAAGCGCAGCACGGCAGATCTGGACACACAATATATCACTCTGCCCACTGACTTTTACGAGCCGATCAGGCTCAGTATTACGACCGGCAATACACACCGCTTGGAGTTGGTCAGTCAGGGCGAGATGATGGACAAGCGGATGCGCGGATTAAATACTGCCGCGCGTCCAAAATACTACGCTTTAACAGATGGTACGATTGAGGTGTATCCCACGCCGGATACAACATATACCTTGGAAATGGTGTATTACTCAAAAATTGTTCCACTGGATAGCATTAACACAAGCAACTGGCTGCTAACATATTTTCCAGATGCCTATCTGTACGGTACGCTTATACACAGCGCGCCATACTTAGGCGAAGACGCCAGAATGCAAGTTTGGTCTGCGTTGTACGAAAAGGCAATTGATGGTATTAATGCAGACAGCAATAAAGCAAAATTTGGTGGCTCCGGCCATCGCATCAAAATAAGGAGCTACTAATGGCAAGTTTAGGTGATCGCGTTTTTGATGAGGGTCTGACGGTCCTTTCAGACGAAGCAAACAAAATAACAATTACTTCGCAGGAAGCAACGACATACACGGACGGTAATTCTACATATGCACTGGGAAGCACCACGTCTGTGACGATTGGTCAACCTACAGACCGATCAGGCGGTGGTCGTGAGGTTACAGTAAGCGCCGTTTCAGACGGCAGTGTAAGCGCTACTGACACAGCAACACATTACGCCATTTTGGACACAACCAACTCACGTTTGCTTGCAACGGGTAGCTTGTCTGCGTCTCAATCTGTGACTGACGGAAACTCATTCACATTGGCATCTTTTAAGATCGGCATACCAGATCCTTCTTAAAAATCAATAATTTAGGAGGGTTACGGGATGGCGCTTGTTGTCGCTGATCGCGTCCAAGAAACCACGACCACAACTGGAACTGGAACCTATGTTCTCGCTGGTGCGAAAGATGGGTTTCAGTCCTTTGCGGCCATTGGTAATGGTAATACGACTTATTATGCCTGTACTGATGGTACAGACTATGAGGTCGGTATTGGTACTTATACACTATCAGGGACAACACTTGCCAGAACTACGATCATCGAAAGCTCTAATTCAGATGCAGCAGTAAACTGGGGCGCTGGTAGTAAGGATATTTTTGTTACTTTGCCAGCGTCGAAGGCGACTTTCCTTGATGCTTCTGGTGATTTTACACTTGTTGGCGCTTCTTATAACGCTGTTTGGGATAAGTCCAACAATGCGCTTGAGTTTGCAGACAATGCTAAAGCCATCTTCGGTGCTGGGTCTGACCTTCAGATTTATCATAATGGTTCGAATAGTTACATTGATGAAGTTGGCACTGGAAGCATTTTTTTACGAACTGACGGAAATGCTGTTATAATTACCAACTCCACAGGAACAAAGGTCAGCGGAAGATTTTTCCCAGATAGTGTAGCTGACTTGTGGTATAACGGTTCCCTAAAATTTCAAACAGAAAATACAGGCGTTCGGGTGTATGGCGATCTCGCTGTCACAGGAACCGTTGATGGCGTTGACATTGCCACGAACATCCCATCCTCTCTTGGGACTGCTGGGCAGGTATTAACAGTCAATTCGGGTGCTACGGCTGGTGAGTGGGCTTCTTTGCCTTCTGTCTCTTTAGCAGAACAAGAGTTCACGGCGACCTCTGGTCAAACAGTTTTCACGGTAACTGGTGGAATAACGAATGCTGATAATGTAAGTGTTTATCTTAATGGCTCAAAATTGTTCTCAACTGATGTTACTATTTCTGCCGCTGCAAATACCGTTACACTTGCAACAGGCGCAACAACTGGTGATCTGATTACTGTCACAGAAGTGGCTGGCGCTGCTAGTGGCGGCTCTAGTGGTGGGGTCACAACAGGAAAGGCTATCGCTATGGCGATTGTATTTGGGTAATTAAATGGCTGCACCTAATATAGTAAACGTAGCAACAATCACAGGCAAGACCTATGCCGCTGCTCTTGGCACTACCGTCACAACCTCACTGGTGAGTAACAGCGCATCCTCTGGCAAGGTGTTTAAGATTAACACTATTTTGGTCAGTAATGTCGACGGGGCAAATCCTGCAACGGTCACCGTAGACCACTATGACGGGACCACAGGTTATAAAATTGCAAGCACGATAAACGTCCCTGCCGATAGTACATTATTTCTGCTGGACAAAAATTCATCCTTATACCTTGAAGAAGGTTGCTCAATTCGTGGCGGCGCTTCTGCTGCATCTGACCTTGAAATCCTAATCAGCTACGAGGAAATCAGCTAATGGTTGGGTTTGTTGGAAATGGGCCTCATTTAACAACTGCGGGTGAGAGTGGCGTCTACACTTTGGCTCAGACTGTTGAAGGGTTTTATCCTCCAACTATTCCCGATCTTGATAATTATGTTTACGAGGGTGCTACTCAATCACTTGATTGCTCGCCACCCGAACTTTCCCCAGAGGATTTATATATTACGCCCGATGGCCTTAATATTTTCTTTACAGGCAGATCAGGAGATGTAGTTGCAAAAGCACCTTTATCAACCGCCTATGATTTAACATCTGCGGGAACAATCACAAATTTTTCTGTTAATAGTCAAGAAGGCTCTCCAACTTCGCTTCATTTTGCAGATAACCCCAATGACATATCTACATATGGTAAAAAATGTTATGTAACAGGCACAGCAGTCGATACAGTTTTTGAATATAATCTCACTACTGCTTGGGATTTATCAACAGCTAGTTTTACGACAGGGGATAGTTACAATCTTACGTCAGATGGTTTTCAAAATCCACAGAGTTTAAGATTTAGTCGTGATGGATCAAAGATGTTCGTCTTAGGCCCAGAAGCCATTAACCAATACCAACTTAGCACCCCGTGGCAAGTCAATACTGCTTCCTCGTCTGGTGGGGTTAGAACAAGCAGATTTAGTTCTGCAACTTATGACGGATTGGCCTTCAGTTATGATGGTAAGACTGGATATTTAGTTTCAACAACTGGTGATGTTATGCAGCAGTTTCATATGGGCAGTGCATTTAATCTGATAGACGTAACAAACATTACAGAAGTTACTCTGGACACGAGCGGAAACAAAGCAGGTGTATTTATTAGCACCGACAATACCAAGTTTTTTATTATTGAAGATGCTACTGACTTAGTAACAAGATACAGTTTTGGGTAGGATGGTATGACCAAATCCAGAGACTTAGGCAACTTAGCCAACGGAACTTTCACTGGTGACATTGATGTCACGGGCAGCGTTTATGCCTCAACAAACATTGGTAAAGACAGTGGCGATTACATTACGTTCACTACAGACACTCAGATGGATGTCTATATAAACGGGTCAAATGAGTTTCGCTTTGAAGCAGATGGAGATTTCCATGCGGATGGAAACATCGTGGCTTACAGCACAACGGTTGCTTCTGACGCTGCACTTAAAGAAAACATCAAACCCGTGTTGGGCCTTCAGAGCGTAATGGCTCTTGATGGTGTCAGCTTTGATTGGAAGCGTGATGGGAAAAAGAGCGCGGGTGTTATTGCTCAACAAGTTGAGAAAATAATGCCAGAGGCCGTTACAGAGGTAAAAGCTATGGACGGCTCAAAACACCTATCTGTTAATTATAACGCTTTGACCTCAATTCTTATCGAAGCAATTAAAGAGTTAAAGACTGAAATTGAGGTGTTGAAAAATGCCTCTTCCAAGTAGCGGTCAAATTGATCTCAATGCAATGCACGTCGAAGCTGGTGGAACCACAGGCACGGAAGCAACTATTAATGATAGTGATATTCGGGGCTTAATCAGCAAAGCTGGTGGTGCTCAAATGGCTTTTAATGAGTGGTACGGAGCATCTGCTCTTGTTACTATAGCTGCTCAAAGCAGCGGTACTTCAACTAGCACAACAGTTACGCTGCCGTCTTTTTCTGCTGGAGATATTGCAGTAGCAACAATTGCGGCTGTAGCTGAAAGCTACTCCAGTGGAACATCAATAACAGTTAATACACCTAGTGGGTGGACGCAAGCAGCAGGTTCTCAATCTGATCGCACTGGTCCGTTTACTAAAGGCTCTATCTATGTCTACACAGGTTTAAAAGTTTGTTATAAAGTATTGACGGCTGGCGATACAACTTTTACAAATAGTTCGAGCGGTGCAAGTTCCTTGCTAGCATATAGAACAACAGTTCAGATTTATAGGCCATCCACTTCTTCTCCAACTGTTACATTGAACGATGCGAGTACAGCGAGCAGCAATACTATAAACGCATCTGCCGCATCCTCTAGTGTAATTATGTTTGCTGCAACTGCTGGCAATAGCTCAACGCACACATGGGGAAGTGGTCCAACATACAACAATCAGTTATCGAGGGCTAACACAAATAGAGACACAAGATACGTGCGAGGAAGCAGTCATTTTCAAAGTACAGCAACACCTAGTAATGTTTCTTGGTCTAGCACCACTTCCTCAGACAATAGATATGTTTCTGGATATTTGGAGGTAACGTGATGGTCGATATTGTAACGGGTCGATTACTTGATCATAGTTTGTACGAAAAAGTTTGTGAATTTGTTTGTAGTCAAGGTGTCCATAGCAGTGAAACTGTTGGAAGATTTGCGCAGCAAAATGCGTGTTTTGCCGCAGGTCTGGATGGTGACACTGTTGTTGGAACGAGCCTTAATTTTTCCAACGCAAACACTCAGTATCTTGAAGATAAAATCGGAACGTATTTAAGTAACAACGGCATAACTCTTTCAGAATGTGTTTCACCTGTCGGGGTTTTTGTAAACCCTGATTATAGGGATCAAGGCTTAGGCGATAAATTGTCTGTAGCTAAATCGCAGTTTAGCATTGCTGACGGTTACGTCTACACTGTGCTTTGGGGTTATGAAAGCCAAGCCATATTTGATTACTCAACAAGGATTGGAAATCTGATCGACACTGGCGTGGACGATATGTACGGTTACAGAATTTATTTAAGACGTTTGACTGATGTTGTTTCGGCACTGAGCGAGGAGTAAACTAGATGTTTGGCTTACATCCCATAGCGGCTGCTCCGTTCGCAGATGCGGGTGTAACTTCTGTTGCTTACGAGCTTACCGCTTCTGATATCACGGCAGGTGCGCCAAGCGTAGCCAGTGCCACAGTCACCCAAACACATGCTCTATCAGGAATAGGCGTCACGGCTGGCTCACCAAGCGTTGCGTCCACTGGAACAACCCAAACACACGCCTTTATCTCAACGGCAATCACAACGGGCAACCCATCCGTTGCTTCAAGTTCAATTACGCAGACCCACGCGCTAGGTGCGAACGGCGTCACAACGGGATCGCCCGTTGTTAATGACTGCACGATGGCCGAAGAGGAAACATTTAGTACAAGTAGTCTTGAGACACAAAGCCCCGTCCTTGGCTCTCCTGCAATCACTCAGGAACACGGCCTCACCGCGAACGGCGTCACAACGGGATCGCCCGTTGTCAATGACTGCACGATGGCCGAAGAGGAAACATTTAGTACAAGTAGCCTTGAGACACAAAGCCCCGTCCTTGGCTCTCCCGCAATCATTCAGGAGCACGGCCTCACCGCGAGCGGCGTCACAACGGGATCACCCGTTATCAATGACTGCACGATGGCTGAAGAGGAAACATTTAGTACAAGTAGTCTTGAGACACAAAGCCCCGTCCTTGGCTCTCCCGCAATCACTCAGGAGCACGGCCTCACCGCAAGCGCGGTTACTGCGCAAAATCCAATCGTTGCAAGCGCATCTCTCACCCAAACACATGCTCTATCAGGAACAGGCGTCACATCTGGCATCCCGACCATTGCAAGCACCGCGTTCACCCAAACATATGCTCTATCAGGAACAGGCGTCACATCTGGCACCCCGACCATTGCAAACACCGCCCTCGCCCAAACACATGCTCTATCAGGAACAGGCGTCACGGCTGGCTCTCCGGTACTAGCAAGCGCATCTCTCACCCAAACACATGCTCTATCAGGAACAGGCGTCACGGCTGGCTCTCCGGTACTAGCAAGCGCATCTCTCACTCAGAGCCACACCTTTGCTGCCTCTGCAAATTTGGTCACGGGTGCGCCATCTGTCGGTTCTGCCGCGATGGTGCGAATTGTTGCGCTTTCGCCAACGGGCTTCGTGGCGGGTTCTCCTGCGCTTGATAGCCCATCATTTACTCAGAGCCATACATTTACAGCGACAGCAATTACAACAGGTGCGCCGTCCGTAGATCAAACATCTATTTTACTTGTCACTCCAATTGCTACAAACGATGTTACAACACAAGCGCCCGTTGTTGACGATGTTGACATAGACCAAACGCATGTTTTGACGAGTGATGATGTTATCAGCGGAAACCCTGTTGCAGACGCGCCAGCGATTACTCAGGAGCATGTTCTTGGCTCAAGCAACATCACTACAAACGCGCCTGTTGTTGGTGACTGCAATATGTCCGAAGAAGAGGCGCTGGCAACGGCTGACCTTGTTGCGGGACAACCAAGCGTTGCTGCAACGTTAATCACTCAAGAACACGTTCTTGGCGGCGCAGACATAGTCACACAAGCGCCAGAGTTGGCTTCAACGCAAATCAATCAGGGCCACGTTCTTGGGGCGTCTGACATCACTTCTGCCGCGCCTGTGGTCGATGATCTTACAATATCCGAAGAGGAAACGCTTGCGGGTGATGACATCACTTCTGTCGCGCCTGTCATTGATAATGTGGTGTTGCTGCAAGAACATGTTTTGGCTGGCGCAGAGGCGGTTTCTGGCGCTCCTGTGCTTGGCTCGCCAAGCATTGTTCAAACGCACGTTCTAACGCTTTCTGACCTTACGGCTGGCGCTGTAGAAATCCAAAGCCCAAGCATCAATCAGACACACGTTATAGCGCCGACAGGTGTTGCGGCGGGTTCGCCTGTGTCTGGCTCGCCAGAGATGTTGGCGAAATATAACTTTGTTACAAGCGATCTAATAGGCTCTGCGCCTGTTGCGGGGCAACCTGCAATAACTCAAGAACACGTTCTTGGCGGCGCAGACATAGCCACACAAGCGCCTGTTGTTGACAGCGTAGACATGGATCAAGCGCATGTCTTGACACCTTCTGATCTTAGCAGTGGAAACCCTGTCACTGACGCGCCAGCGATTACTCAAACACACATCTTCGGATCAAACGGCATCACAACAAATGCTCCTGTTGTTGCTGATTGTAATATGAGTGAGCGTGAGACTTTCACAACAGAAGATTTTACATCTGGCGAACCCTCTCTGGGGACGCCTTTGCTCACACAAGAGCACGTTCTTGGTGGCGCAGACATAGCGACACAAGCGCCAGAGTTGGCCTCTACGCAAATCAATCAAGGTCATGTTCTTACCGCCTCTGACATCACTTCTGCCGTTCCTGTGGTCGATGACCTTGCGATGTCCGAAGAAAACACTCTAGCGGGTGATGACATCACAGCGGGTGCGCCTTTCGTTGATAATGTGGTGTTGCTGCAAGAGCATGTTTTGGCTGGTGATGGAATTGTGGCTGGCAATCCTGTTGTTGGGTCATTAAGCATTCAGCAACCGCACGTTCTAACGTTTTCTGACCTTACGGCTGGCGCTGTTGAAGTCCAAAGCCCAAGCATTAATCAGACGCACGTTATAGCGCCGACAGGTGTTGCGGCGGGTGCGCCTGTGCTTGGCTCTCCCGAAATTGTTCAACTAAATAATTGTACGGCAGATGATCTGACGGGCTCTGCGCCTGTTGCGGGGCAACCTGCAATAACTCAAGGACACGTTCTTGGCGCTGATAATGTTCTGGCTGGTGTTATGGTCCTTGATGGGCTGGTCAAGTTTGTTTGGACGGAACAAACGGTTACAGCGGAGGCTTGGACAGATCAAGCAACTGGCAGTGAGACTTGGACGGATCAAATGGTAAGTGCAGAAACATGGACGGAAGCTGCATAGTGTGATATTTTGCACAAAAGGAGTTTAGCATGGCTATTTCGATCACTCGCCCGACCGTGGGTGCGTCAACTGACACATGGGGTACCACCCTTAATGCGGGTCTTGAAGCCCTTGAAAGCACATTAAACGGTAGTGGAACGGGGAAAACAACTATCTCCCCCGACTTATCTGCGCTGACAATAAATGGGACTAATTTTACAGGCACTGCGGCTGACTTAAACAAGCTCGCCAGTGTAACGGCAGATGCGGCTGAGTTGAACTTGGTTGACGGTGCAACGGCTAACACGGTGGTCAACTCAAAGGCGGTTGTTTACGGGTCAGCGGGTGAAATAGCCAGCGGCGCGATTACATCAACAAGCTCTGTTACTGGAACCAGCTTTGAAATTGGAGACTGGAAGATATACGTTTCCGGCACAGATTTAAAATTTCAATACAATAGCGTTGATGTTTTCAAGCTATCGACTACGGGCGAAGTGACCGCCGAGGGTGACATTACAGCATTTGGAAGTGCATAATGACTACGACGACTTCTTTGGACAATTTTGGTCACGGTAATACGTCTGTTTCTCTAAGTGAGTTACGAACTTATTACGGGTTGACAGGTGCCGTTTCGCTGAACGGAAACTTAAACGGTGGCACAAATCCTGTCCCCGACAGCTTTCCCGTGGCAGGCGCTCAAACGTCTTTTTCAAACTATCGTAATGCCAATCGTATCTTAAAAAAGAAAGGCACCACCCAAATTATTACAAGTGGCACATCATGGACACCTACACAAACTGGATGCGTTCAATACCATGTGTATGTTTTGGGTGGCGGCGGTTCTGGAGGCGGGTGTTATACAACAAGCGACAAAGAAAAAGTATCGTCTGGCGGCGCAGCGGGGGGCGTAGCGTTTCGTCGATATAGCGTGGAAAACGATGGAATTACTTCCGCAACAATATCCATTGGCGCGGGGGGCGCAGGAGTAACTGTTGTAGGCACTTTTTATTTTTTAATTACAGGCAGAGATGGCGGCACGACTACATTTACTCCGAATAGTGGCACGGCAATTTCTGCAACTGGCGGAAGTAGAGGATTTGCTAGTAAATTAGGTACGTCAGCGGGGCAAGCAGCAAGTGACCCTGAAAATTATGCTTGGGGATATTGCGCTTCATCATCTGGTGGCACCGGATCAGGTGGTGAAAGTAATTATACGGGCGGCATTGGAGTTGGGTTTAATATCGGCGGAGACGGATCAGCGGTTTCTGGTGGAGGCTCTCCAAACTTAGGGTCTGGCGGAGTTAATGGAAGCACCGCATCTGCGGCAGGTTTTGCGAGCACAGGCACAACCGGAGCACCCACAAAACCGTCTGAATGGGGGTCAGATGTTTCGGCAACGTTTCGCGGTAGTGCTGGAGTTCAGCATTCCAGTCTTAGTGCCGGTAGTTCGAGCGATGCATCAAATTACGGCGCGGGGTCGGGTGGAACTTCTAGTGAAGTTTATCAAACCGCTGACAACGTTTACACCGGAGATGGCTCGCAGGGCGCAATCTTTGTAACTTATTACGAGATTAACACATGACGTATATACCGCTGGATATACCCGCTGGCTTCTACCGTAACGGCACCGACCTTGAGCAATCAAACCGCTGGCGGGACGGCTCATTGGTGCGCTGGCGTGATGGTAGCTTGCGTCCCGTCAAAGGCTGGAGCGAGCGCAAAACGTCATTTAGTACAAACACCATTCGCGGAATGCATGCTTGGGAGAGTTTGGACGGGTCCGTCTATCTTGCTGGCGGATCGTACAACGAGCTTGTGGCAATGGTGGGCTCTAACACGCTCTACGATATTACGCCTTCCGACTTAAACTCAGGCTTGGAAAGGGCTTCCGTAATTACCGGCTACGGATACGGCGATTATGGCGCAGAAAGCTATGGCGACGAGCGCAGTGATTACGGAAACTACTCAGAGGCGACTGTCTGGTCACTAGACAACTTTGGGGAATACTTAGTCGCGTGTAGCGCCAAGGTGGCTGGTAATGGCGATGGGCGGCTTCTTGAGTGGCAACTTGGATCTGCGGCGGACGCAGCGGCAATCAGCAATGCGCCGATAGATTGTCTTGGCTTAGTTGTGACGGAAGAGCGTTTTTTGTTTGCTCTTGGAGGCAGATTTCCGGCTGAAAGCTACGCAAACCCGCGCAAAGTGTACTGGTGCGATCAGGGGGATAATACGACGTGGACCGCGGCTACTACGAACCAAGCGGGCAGTCAGGAACTCCAGACGAGCGGAATGATAATGCAGGGATTGCGGACACGCGGCCAGACGTTAATCATTACAGACATAGACGCCCACGTCGCTCGTTTCGTCGGAAGCCCGTTTATCTTTGGATTTGAAAGGGTAGGCACCGCGTGTGGCGCCATATCGCGCAAAGCCGCTGTTGATGTTGATATGGGTGCTTTTTGGATGGGTCAGAGAGGGTTCTTTACATTCCAAGGAAACACCGTACAGCAACTGCCGTGCGCCGTGCACGACTACGTGTTTGATGATTTTGAAAGCAGTCAGCAAAGCCAGATATGGGCATGGTCAAATGTTGAGTATGGAGAGATTTGGTGGTTCTATCCGTCTTCAAATAGCCAAGAAGTAGATCGTTATGTGGCATACAACTATAACGATAATTATTGGATAACTGGAAACCTGTCCAGAACGGCTGGCGTTCCCCGCGGCGTGTTTAAACACCCGCTTTTGATAGCAACGAATAAAACTGTATACGAGCATGAAAGGAGCGGGAATAATTACGACGGCGCAGATGTTTTTGCCGAAACCGGCCCAATATCCTTGGGTAACGGCGATCAGACAATGAACGTGATGCAGCTTATACCCGACGAAAAAACGCAGGGCGAAGTCAGCCTAAAATTCAAGACGAGATTTTATCCAAACGACACCGAAACAACGCATGGTCCGTATACACCAGTTAACCCAACCGGCGTGCGCTTTGCTGGCCGTCAATTCCGTATGCGTGTAGACGGCACGGCGGGCAAAGACTGGCGTGTCGGCAACATGCGCGTCGATGCGTTCCCCGCAGGTAAGCGATAATGCCTATCCCCGCGCTGCCTCCAATTGGCCCTGACTTACGTCAATGGGGCAGACAGATTTCTTTGTACCTGCAAAGAAACTTAGCCAAGCTGGCTTTTAAAACGGCTGACGATAACCCCTCGGAAAACGGCGTAATCTTGTGGGACGATGTGAACGGGTATCCCGTTGTGTCAAAAAATAATGAGTTTGTGCAGATCGTCCTAGAAGACGGGCATGCAAATTTTATCAAGACGTCTGATGTCGTGCCGGTGGCGGCAAACACAGCATATAAGCTGACTTACGATGCCCCCACCGGCAATGTTGGAATAACACAAGGGACGCCGGCGTCAAGGATAGTTTTTGAGAAAGCCGGCGAATATCTGATTTCTTTTTCGGCGCAAATTTCTTCAACGTCCGCGAGCACCGTGCACTTCTATTTCTGGCCAAGTATTGATGGAACAGACGTTGCAAATAGTGCAATGACTACGGCGCTGCATCAGAACAACGCGACGCTTGTTGTTTCGCGCGCTCAGATCTTCACAGTAACCGCCGGCCAATATCTCGAAGTAAACTACATGATGGATAGCACAGACGGCTTCCTTAACTACACGGCAGCGTCGTCTCCCGTGCCGGCATTACCTGCTTCCACGCTTTCGATTACTAGGGTTCACGGATGATTGATAATGTTGTACAATTGCGAGCAAAGCCACGGATCATTGTGCTGCCCGTTGTTGACGAACCTGAGAGGGTACTGGTAAAGGCACTGCCATTACTACTCCCCGCGATTGGGGTGAACGAACGCAACGCCAGTAAAGAGGATGTCGTTGCAGATATTATGAGTGGGCTGTCTTTACTTTGGACTGTCCACATGGAGGACACGCTGGTTGCCGCGTTCATAACGAGCGTCGTGAAGCACCCTCAAAGAAACACTTTACTGCTAGAATATGTAGGCGGCATGGACATGAAATTGTGGATTGAGGACGCGGTGCGTATCTTGAAAGAATTTGCAAAAGCTGGAAAGCTCGACGCGATTGAAGCAGACGGGCGTATTGGCTTTTCGAGGATCGCCAAGAAAGTAGGATTTAAAGAAATGTACAGACACTTCGAGGCGGAGGTTTAGAGATGGGTACGACAAAAACACAAAAATCGAAAATGGACCCAATCCAAGAAGATTTTCTGGCCAGAACACTTCTGCCGTTTGCCAAAGATATAGCGGGTCGCGATTTTACTCCATACACCGGAAGCCGAGTTGCAGGTTTGACGGGCTTGCAGCGTGCCGCACTTTCTGGTTATGGGGATTTAAGCCTTCCAAGCGAGCTTGGCGAGGCTGCAAATATTTATCGCGGCATGGCAACCCAAACGCCAGAGCAACGCGCCGCAGACATCAATGCGTATACACAACAGTATACACAAAACATCATCGACCCGACTATGGCGCGCATGGAGCGCCAGCGTGAAGAGCGGATGGTGGATCTTGCGCAGCGCCGCGGTAAAGCATTTGGTAACACCGCATTTGAAACGCGCGCCGGCGCCGAGCTTGGCGCGTATGACGTTGGCATGGCGGAAACTTTGGGGCAGTTACAGACGCAAGGCTACCAGAGCGCCGTGGCCAGAAAGGCGGCGGAAGACGCCCAACGCATGCAAGCCGCGGGAGCACTTGCAAGCACAGGCATGACGGGCTTACAGGCGCAGCAAGGAATACTTGGCGCACAGATGGGTGCGGGTGAGGCGGAGCGAGCTCTTAGCCAAGCCGATTTAGATGCGGCATACCAAAACTATCTCATGGCGCAACAATACCCGCTACAACAATTCGGTGTGCTCTCCGGCGCTTCGAGCGCATTCCCAGCGGGAATTGGCACGGTGACCGAAACAACAGGCGGCTTGGGGCCGGCACTACAAGCTGCGGGCAGCATAGGTATGATGATGACAGGCATGCCGCCCATTGGAGCTATGGGAGGGGCTATGGGAGGAGCTATGGGAGGGGCTGGCCCACTGACATTTGGTTCCGGTTTTGGCGGCGGTATGACGCCTTTTGCGTATAATCCGCTTTTGAGTGCTTCACAAAATATGTACAGCCTTGGAACGAGTATGTAACTATTATGGCAAACAACTTTGATCCACGCGCATACGCAAAGCAAATGGCGGCTCAATATGGGGTCGATCCTGACATATTTACTAAAATGCTTTTCGCCGAAAGTAGCTTCGACCCAAATGCAAAGAGCGTGGTTCGCGGAAAGGATTACGTTGGTTATGGCCAGCTTGGCGCGGCGGCTGCACAAGACGTTGGTATCACAGACAGATTTGATCCAAGGCAAAATATTGAAGGATCTGCAAAATATCTGAAAATGCAGCTTGATGAGTTTGGTAGCTATCCTTTGGCTTTGGCCGCTTATAATGCTGGGCCAGCGAGGGTGCGAAAATACAACGGCATACCACCGTTCACAGAAACTCAAGCGTATATAAAAAAAATAATGGGAAATAATACCATGGACCCAGACGATCCAATCATCACCCGCGGCCAAGGAAGCCCCTTACTAGATGAAACGGGACAAGTTATATCAGACGAAGAAGGCTTGATGATACCTGCTACAGTCGCCACGCAAAATCAAACTCAGGCGCCGCAAGGTATGCAAAACTTATTGCAGCAACTCATAGGGCAGCGCCCCCAAATGCAGCCACAAGCTCAAGAGCCAACAGATCCATACGAAAATCTTTCCAAGACCCAGCGCAGAATGCTTGCCTTCGCAGCCTTAAAGGACGCTGGCGCTGCATTGCAGGGGCTTGAGGGTCGCAGTGTCGAGCGTTTGATGGGTGACTTCACCGAGCGCGCCGATCAGGCGCGTAAGGCGAAGGCGGCGCAGCAACGCAGCGCAATGCTTCAAAACATTATGGGCGGAGTTGGCGGCTCTGGAGTTACTGGCAGCGGCATGAGCCGAGAGGCCATACTTCAACTAGCCCTAAGTGGTGTCATTGAGCCGTCGATGGCTAATGTTATGCTAAGTGAGATGACGCGCGCTCAAGAAAAGTCTGAAGAAAAGCAAAGTGAAATTTACTCCGGCATGGAAATGCTTGCGGATATTGACAGCCTGATGGGCGATGAGGGGTTAAAAAATATTGTTGGAATTGAAGGTATTTTTACAGAAGGTCTCAACAGCTTTAATCTTGGGGCGCTTCGCGGCGACGCGGCGCGCGCTAGAAGCAAGCTAAATAAAATTAAAGGCGGCGCATTTTTAAAAGCATTTGAAAGCCTAAAAGGTGGCGGACAAATTACAGAGCTTGAAG
>Ga0208899_1000370_pt1 | contig 33228 bp, 45 predicted proteins | sample VirMetDEL_Nov_24_FD_184518 | JGI IMG/M metagenome (GOLD analysis project Ga0208899, IMG submission 184518) | Aqueous microbial communities from the Delaware River and Bay under freshwater to marine salinity gradient to study organic matter... | ecosystem: Environmental > Aquatic > Marine >... | reverse complement strand
GTCAAAAAAGGAATTCTTATGATTTTAACAGGTGGGAGAATGAGTACTCATGGAACAGGGCTGCCAGACGACGTGGCACGGTGTGCTGGCGTCGGGAGTGACGCGGAAGGCTGGCGCGAGGGCTGTGAAACCTGCTTGCGTCGGCTTTCGCCAGCCGGGCGATTCCACATGCAGCCCCCGGCGATCATCGCATTTGAGTGCGAGTATTTTATAGAATCCAACGCCTCAGGTGAGACGCTTGTCGGCATTGCGATTCATCGAGGATAGAGCAAACGCGGCCATCTCGGCGGATGCCGAGCATGGGCCGGGTTACCCCGTTTGGCAAAAGATCGGCGTCGATACGCCCCGCGACCGCCAACTGTTGATGAGGTTTGATGTGGATGGCGATATTTGGGGAGTTCGCTGGTCGGATGATGAGGGCGGCTGGTCCGACGGGGACGCAACCGTGTTCCGCCCTAATTATACACACGCCCAGTGGTGCGAAGTCCCACAGGCTAACGATCGCAATAGAGGAGATTAACGATGGTTATCCATTTCACGCCGTATCGCCAGATCGGCGGCAAGATACGAAACCTTGCGCTTACTGAGTGCAGCATTCCTACCGCGGGCAAAGCCCATTCGTCCCTCGCCTCAGATGTGACCTGTAAGAACTGCCGCCGTTCGGCAAAATGGAAGCAGGATAACGCCGACATCTGCCGCGAGCGGAGCGAGTCGGTAGCATGTGATGGTTATGTAGCGGAGGACGTATCATGAAGTTGATATGGGATCACCACTGGAATAACTATCAATTGCGCATCACGCAGACTGTGGACGGGTATTGGTCGGAGATAGCCTCCCCCGTTCGCGGGATTGGATTGCGCAGTCGAACCCCTTTCAATACGCCGGATGAAGCTCGCCGTCGTTGCTTTGGCATGATTAGGCAAGAGCTGGAGATAATCGCGTCTCAGGCAGCCAGCAAGATGCTTATGACCAGCTTGCCTGGTTTATGCTCACTTGATAACAGGGAGATCAGCGGTGAACGTTAGTGAATCCGATGCATCTGTTCGTTCTGCTCTGCGTGGGTATCGCGCTGCGGCAAAGGTCATAGACTCGTTACTGGACGAAGCTCAAAAGAAGCGCCCGAAGCAAACCTCGTACAAAATGCAGCGTCTCGCCGCGTACCGTGAAGGGTACTTCGATGGGCTGCTTATGGCGCACTGTCAGCACGCTATGGGCGAGAATCCAGAGCAGAACCAAGAGGCCATTGACCGGGCAATGCAGAACGCGGAGGTCAGCCATGAGCGATAGCGAACTGACTGCACCGAATGGTTATCGGGTGTCATTGCGGATATCCATGTCGATTCCGCGCAAGCCCAAGTCGAAGAAACGCCGCATTCGCAAGAAGTGGCGAAAGCGGATAATGAGATCAGTGCAGTTCGAGTCGCATCTGATTAGCAATGTGCCGCCTGACAATGACTCGGGATTGCAATGGTGTTCTGAGGCGTTGACCGATGCCGAGCAAATGAGCGAAGCGAATGCAGTATCTGTCTTCCGAGGCGGTCGCTGCATCTCTGCAATAAATAGTTGCTGAAAATAATTTGCAGTGTCCGCAAATTGGATTCATATTGTCGGAGTCATTAAGCAAAGGAGAAGAAAAGCATGAGCGTAGAAGCCTACAACAACCTATGTGGCGCAGTCGTACTTGCGCCTATCCTGCTGGCGTTCGCGCTGGTCGCCTGGAACGAATGGGATCGGCAGCGCTATAAATAACCAAACCGCATTAGAGGGAGAAAAAAATGCATTACAAAGAGTTCCTATATGAGAAGACAAACGTAGGCGGCAATCACGGATTCCAGCCGATATGCGATCACCCGTTCCTCTTCGACTTTCAACGGGCCCTCGTTGAATGGGCAACGCTGAAAGGGCGGGCGGCTATCCTGGCCGATTGCGGGCTAGGCAAAACCGCTATGCAGCTTGCCTGGGCTGATAACGTCGTGCGGAAGACGAACGGCCGGGTGCTAATACTCACGCCACTCGCGGTCGCATCGCAGACCGTGCGCGAGGCGGGGAAATTCGGAATCGAAGCAAAGCAAAGCCGTGACGGCTCGATCAATTGCGCAATCACCGTCACGAACTACGAGCAGCTAGCAAAGTTCAACGCGGGCGACTTTGCCGGCGTTGTCTGCGATGAATCCAGCATTCTGAAGAACTTCAAAGGCATGATCAAGCACGACGTCACCCGCTTTATGTCAAAGCTCAAGTATCGGCTGCTATGCTCGGCAACCTGCGCGCCTAACGATTACATTGAGCTCGGCACGTCGAGCGAAGCGCTTGGCGAGCTCGGCTATATGGACATGATCACGAAGTTTTTCAAAGCCGACGACGGGCGCGCCGCTATCGGCAGATCAGGGCATGATACATACCGATTCGGTGAAGGAGGCAAGTCTAACAAATTCAGATTTCGCGGCCACGCTGAAAAGCACTTCTGGAGATGGGTGTGCTCATGGGCGCGCGCAGTGCGAACGCCTGCCGACCTCGGATTTGATGACAGCAAATACAAACTACCTGAACTCATCACCCGGGCCCACGTCGTGACCGCGCGGGAAAGCCTGCCAGGCATGCTATTCGACCTGCCAGCGGTGACGCTCGAAGAACAACGGCACGAACGGCGCCGCACAATCGGGCAACGGTGCGAGATGGCTGCGGAAATCGCGAACGGCACCGATCAGCCGGTTATTTCATGGTGCCACCTAAACGAAGAAGGCGACGCTCTGGAGGATATGATACCGGATGCGGCACAAGTTGCCGGGCGACACGATGACTATCACAAGGAGGAGGTATTTAACGACTTCATAAACGGAAATCTGCGCGTACTGGTGACAAAGCCCAAGATAGGAGGATTCGGGTTAAACTTTCAGCACTGCGCGCACCAGACCTTTTTCCCGTCGCATAGCTTCGAGCAATGGTATCAAGCCATTCGTCGCTCATGGCGATTCGGCCAAACTCGACCAGTTACCGTCGATGTCATTACTAGCGAATGTGAGTCACGAGTACTCGCCAACATGAATAACAAAGCGCGCGCGGCTGAGAAGATGTTTGCCGAACTCGTGGCCAATATGCGAGATGAACTGGCGATAATGCGCGAAAACGATCACACAAAAAAACAAGGGGTCCCATCATGGCTGTAAAGAATCAAAGCATCACCGACAACTACGCGATATATAACGGAGATTGCGTGGAGGTCATGCGCAATCTGCCGGACGAATGCATCGACATGAGTATCTATAGCCCGCCATTTGGTGGCCTATACAACTACAGCAGCGATTACCGCGATATGTCGAACTGCCGCGATCGTGACGAATTTTTCGAGCACTACGAGTTCTGCGTGCGCGAAAAAACCAGGATCACAAAACCGGGGCGCTTCACGTCAGTCCATTGCACTGACATTCCGAAGAATGGCTGCAACATCGGTGCCTACTACGATTTCCCAGGTGACATCATTCGCCTGCACGAACGGCTGGGCTGGGAACTATGGGCGCGGCGCACTATCTGGAAGGAGCCGCTAGGCGTAAGAAATCGCACTATGGCCAAGGCGCTGGCTCATCGTCAAATCTGCGACGATTCGCTGCTTACGGGCGTGGCGGTAGCTGATTACCTGCTCGAATTTCGCAAGAAAGGTCAGAGCGAAGTAGCAGTAGAGCACCCTACCGGGCTGCACAGCTACGCAGGCGAGACAACTATGCCGCGTGACCTGCTGCACTACAAAGGCATGGAAGGCGACCAGAAAAAGAATCGCTTCTCGCACTGGATCTGGCGCCGCTATGCTTCTTGTATATGGGATGACGTAAGATGGGGGCGCGTCGTGCCGTACAAGGAAAGCAAAGACCCCGAAGACGAGAAGCACGTCCACCCGTTGCAACTTGACGTGATCGAGCGTGGCATCATCCTGCGCACTAATCCTGGCGAAACCGTGCTCACGCCATTTCTGGGCGTCGGATCTGAAGCATACGGCGCGATAATCAACGGCCGCAAGGCAGTAGGCGCCGAGTTGAAGAGCAGCTATTATTCGCAGGCGGTCAAGAATTGCGCAGCGGCTATACATGATTTAGCCAACGGTCGCGATCAGATGGAGTTTATCTTCGATGAGTAAGCGCAAAAAGGCAGGGCGCCCTGCATTTGCGAAAGAAGACCGCCGTACAAACTGCGTTTCACTGCGTTTCACTGATGCAGAGCTGGCGACAATCAAAAAGGCCGCCCGCGGCAAGCCCTTAGCTCTCTATTTAAGAGACTTAGTCAATGGGTAGACCGTACACTGGCGGCAGGGCCGCCGCCGTGCTTCGCCAGCGCAGAAAAGCCATTGCGGAGAACGAGATTGGGCCGCAAATCTTCGCAGCAGGGCAATATACAGACGGAAGGCCACGGCCCCGCGACCGCGCGCGCTGGCTCGCCTGCAAACGGGATTTAGCCGGATTTCTAAAAACCTATATGCCTCAGGCGTTCCCGTTGGCCTGGTCTTCCGATCACATGGTGGTTATTGATCGCCTGGAAAGCGCAATACTGCATGGCGGCCAAGCAGCCGTGGCAATGCCGCGCGGCTCGGGCAAAACAACAATCATGGAAGGCGCGCTCTGTTGGGCGATAGGTTACGGCCATCGGCGGTATGTGGTCGTAGTGGGCGCGATCAAAGAAGCTGCTGAAAGTATTCTCGCATCAGTTCGCAGGGAGCTGGAAGATAATCCCTTGTTGCTGGCTGACTTTCCAGGTATGGCGGTGCCTATTTCTTTGCTTGAAGGAAAGCCAGCACGCGCGCGCGCGCAACTATGTGAAGGCAGGACTACCAAGGTCAAATTTACCAAGTCGCGGCTCGACCTCGCGGCCATTCGCTGCGATAGCTCGGGCGCGATGATCGACGCGCTAGGGCTTACTGGGAACCTGCGAGGCGCCCGACGAAAAATGCCGGACGGCAGCGTACAACGTCCCGACTTTGTGTTTCTGGACGACCCTCAGACCGACGAAAGCGCGAAAAGCCCCACACAATGCGCGACGCGCGAAGATCTAATCACCAGCAGTATACTAGGACTCGCCGGGCCAAAAACGCGAATCGCGGCGGTGATGGCCTGTACCGTTATCGAGCCTGACGACTTATCGGAGCGGATACTCGAGCGGCCTGAATGGCGCGGCGTTCGTCGGTCGCTGGTGGTCAGTTGGCCGCGATGCGGGCGCCCAGACGACAAACCTAGCGACGAAATACCCGCCAGCCGGTTACTATGGCGCCGGTACGCTGAACTGCGCCGGGATGGACTGGCAGCAGGGGACGACGGTCAAGCCGCGACTGATTTTTACACAGCTAACCGGGAAGCGATGGACGCAGGCGCTGAGATGTCTTGGCCGGATCGCTATACAGCGGCGGAGGTCTCAGCGCTTCAACATGCGATGAACCTGTACATTGACAGAGGCCCAGATTCGTTCTATTCGGAATACCAGAACAACCCGGCGGAGGCGCGGAAGCGCCAAGTGCGCGTCCTTACTGCTCGGCAAGTAGCCGCGAAAACGTCCGGCCTACCGGTTCGCACGGCGCCCGACGCGGCATTTGTCGGCGCATTCGCTGACGTAAACAATTATGGCGCACATTGGGTGATTATCGCGGCGCGTGGCGATATGACTGGCCATATAGTCGATTACGGCTGTTACCCGGCAACGGGGCGCCTAGTGCCGAAGGATTCGAGCAAAACTGAGACCGAAACCGCGATTTATGAAGGGCTAGCACAGCTCGTTCAACTGCTCGATCAATACCAAATAAAACGGACAGGCAATCGACAAGGCATAGACGCCATGCTGATCGATGGCGGGTATACAATGGAAACTGTTTTTAGGCTGTGCGGAAATCTACGGCCACGGTTCCGGCTGCTGCCTTCTCGTGGTGTCGGTAGTCAGAAATTCAGCCCGCGCAGATCAATAGGGAAGCCGAGAAATAACTGCCATTTGACCGAGTACCAGAAAAAGGGACAGCTCGTCGAGCATAATTCCGATTGGTGGCGGCGGGAAACTCAAGAGGCGTTCCTGACTGCCGTAGGCTCGCCCGGCTCACTTTCGCTCTGGGGTGACGAAGCGCGGATACATGACGACTACGCCCGACAAATCACAGCAGAATACCTCCAAGAGTACGTAAAAACAAAAGAGGGGACAGAGTTTTACAAATGGGGGCGCATCACTGGAGAAAAAAACGATTGGCTAGATGCGACGGTGGGGGCGTGGGTTTGCTGCTGTATGCTCGGGGCTGACTTTTCCGCGGCAGCGGTAACGCCATCGATTACAGCGCAGGCAAAAAAAATATCCCGCCGCCGGTCGTCAAAAATTCGACGCGAATAGTGAGACAGACCGAGTATCGCGCCACGGCTTGCCCTGATTGCGGCAGCATTGAAACTCCGGTTCAGACCTCGCGCTTGGCTGGCTCTATCCGCGTCCGTTATCATGCGTGTAGAGGCTGCCATCCTGACGAACCTAAACGGATCGCCTTTCGTTCTATCTGCCGGGAGCCGCGGCGTCACTCTTCGCGAATTGCGCGAGAATCCTAGTAATGTTCTATTTTAGAACACCCACCCGCAAACACACGTTGTAAACGCGCTATATCGTGCGTATACTCCCACAACCGCACAAAAGAAACGGGGAACCATGGCAGCACTAACACTAGAGCAACTACAGACTGACCTTGAAGACGTACGCCAAGCGCAACGCGACGCGGTAAAACTAGGCGCACAGTATTCTATCGCTGGCAGTCAAGCCGTGACGCCCCAATCTCTCAAAGCGCTCAAAGCCCGGGAAACTCGCCTGAAAGCGCAAATCCGCGCGTTTCGCGGTATTCCGTCTCGCAGTCTACCAGGCTCCGAAGGCGTCACGGTATGAGCGACCGGAAGCCCCGCAAGCGCCGCACGCAGGCCCAAATCCTGCAATCTAAAATTAGAGAAGAAGAGCTATCGCTTAAATTGCAGCAGCTCCAACGCCGCTCGATTCGCATGGGCTATGATGCAGTTTCGATAGGCGCAGCGAAACGCCGACGCACGCCAGTAGTCGAGCGCCAGGGAGAGGCAAAAGTATACGACCGGCTGAAGCAGCGTCACGCCGAGAATCTTACCCGAGATCTTTTGCGAAACTACACCGTTGCGACCGGCCACGACTTACAGCGGCGCCTGAATGTCGCTGGGTTTGCTGAACTTTCGCTCGATTTTGACGGTGAAGATTCAGCGACCGAAGCCATAGGAAGCGCAATCGCGGAATGGTTCAATTATGACTGGGCGCCAAAGTCTGACGCCCGCGACGAAACGCCTTGGGCGGAACAGCTACAATGTACAGTGTCAGCCATCGGAACGGATGGCGGCATTCTAGTGGCGTTCGACGATACGCTGCAGAACGACGGCAGACTATGGTACTGGGAGCTTGAGCAGCTTTGCACCGTGCAGGAAAGCGTTTGGCAAGCCGAAGCGCCGGACTACTGCCGGGACGCAAACGGCCAAGCCTACGTGATCGACCGCGGCCAGGTTCGAGACGCGTTAGGCCGAATCGTTGCCTACGTGGTCACTTGGAAGCGCAACGGCGGCGACGCAGCGAGCGGAGAGTATACAGTTTGGCATCGCGAAAACGCGCGGCTGATTAAGCGACCAAAGAGGCACAATCAGTTCGTTCCAGTTCCGTCCTACCTGCCGATGGTCGCGGATCAAGAAGATGCCTACGAGTTTCGGACGTCTGAGATTCAAAGCGCTAAAAAGGCTGCAAAGATTTACGCGACTGTGAAAAGTGAGCGTAAAGAGGATGAACTGCTCATTGACGAAGAAGGCGCTTTTGCTACTCTCGACGATCCGGGAATTTCTACCACGCAGGCCACAGCGACTGAGCCTACACCATGCGAAGCGCTAGAAGCGCTCACGGGTGGATATACTGACTACGTGGACGAAGATGATACCGTTGAAATCCACGACAACCCGCGCCCGAATCGCGACGCCATGCCATTTTTAGACGGCTTTTCCAAGTCTTCGGGCGCCGCGCTCGGCATGGCCGAAAGCTATTCACTGCTTCACGCAAAGGCGAGCTACACCGCGTTCCGTGGTGAGCTGATTATGACCTGGGTCGCATTCGAGGCCGAGCAGCTCGGTTTGCGCGATCGATTCTTAGACTGGGCCGCAATCCGAGCCATTGAATACGGCTTGCGCAATCGTTTAATCGAAACCGAAACCGGCGAAATTGTAACCGCGGCAGATTTGCCGCGGCACTGGCAAAGGAAACTCGAATGGACGATGCCAACTATGCCAGTGGTGGACGAAGAAAAGCAATACCGCGCGCAGGCCGTAGGCATGAAGCTGGGTAAACTCAATTTTAGAAACCTGCACGGCTCAAAATGGCGTCGCGCGTTCGCCCGGCTCAAGCAGCAGCTTGCGGTAGCTAGAGAGGATCAATTACCTTTCTCGATTTTCGAGACAGTCGCAGGCGCAGAACTGGAACTAAAAAACGAAAACGAAAACGAAAACGAAAACGGAGACGGCAACGATGAGCAAGCATAATAGTTGGTATACCATGCAGGCGCAAAATACCGCGGCTGAAGTTTCCATATATGATGAAATTGGCTTTTGGGGCGTCACTGCTAAGGATTTCTTGCGCGACCTGCAAGCGCTTGGCCCGGTCGAAGCAATCACGCTGCGCCTTAATTCTGGCGGCGGTGACGTGCTCGACGGGTTCGCAATCTACAACGCCTTGCGGCGCCATGAGGGCAAAATCATCGCGCACGTAGACGGCATCGCTGCTAGTATGGCGAGTATTATTGCTTGTGCTGCTGATGAGATCCACATAGCCGAAAATGCCTGGTTTATGATTCACAATCCCGCTACGGTCGCCTTTGGCGAAGCGGACGACTTGCGCACTATGGCGGATGTCATGGACGGCATGAAGGCTCACGCAATCGCAGCATACCAGCGCCACGTAGACGAAGATGCAGACGTGATCAGCGGCTGGATGGATGCTGAGACCTGGATGACTGGTGCGGATGCAACCGGTCTTGGGTGGCGCATGCAGGTCGGCGAAGAGCTGAAAGCGGTCGCCCAACTGCGTACTCCGCGATTCGCTGTACACGAGGACGCCGCTGCGCATTTCACCGCAGCGGAAACCGAGCCAACGGCAGAAAAGAGCCTGGAAACGCTCGCAGCGGATTACGAGGCGGTTGCTTCTCTGGTCACACGCCACACGGAGCTAGAAGCACGCACAGCAGTCGCCGAGGCTGAAACCGCAGCAAAATTGGAAGAACTGCAAGCGAAATTGGCAGAAGCAGAGAATGCGCAAACCTCAGCCGAAGCTGCGCGCTTGGAAATGCAGGCCCGCATTGACCGATTAGCGCCAGGCCAAAAGACACCAGAGCTAGAAGCACCGACGCCAGATAATTTTCGCGCAGCGCTCGCCGCTCACGGAGGTGATTATGTGGCCGCCCGTTTGGCACACCCGGAAATATGGGAAAAATTTAACCACAAGAACCGCGGCAACTAGCCCGCACACGCAAACAAAGGAGCAACAGTCATGGAACAGTACCAGACTACCGCAGGCCGCCGCGAAGACCTCGAGGCGCTTGAAACCAACCCCGTTCTGGGATTCATCGGGGATCAAATTTATCCCACCGTCAACACACGCGAAAAGACGGGTACGATCTACTATCGCACCCTGACAGCCGACGGCGCCGCGCAAACTGGCAGATCAGCAGGCGCCGCGCCAACTCGTACGCTACTCACTGATAGCAGTACCACGTTCACAACCGCCGAAGTCATCAAGCGGTACGGCGTCGTCCGCGACGAAGTGAAGCAAATGGGCGGCATTGCTCAGGCTGACGCGCTCGGCGGCATGGCCTCCAAGCGCAGCGTTCAGCGTGCGATTGAAGAAGCCATTGCAGATGCCGTTTTGTTGAATGCCAGCGCGACGGTTGCCGATATCCTCGATTCTTTCATTGAGCGCGCTCAGATCGGCCTAGAAGCTATCCGCCGGTATCCTGGAGAAAAGGCTCTGGTGTGCTCGCACACGGTCTTCAACCGAATCATGCGGTACAGCGAAATCACCAGCCGGTTCAACCTGTCAAGCCTGGCAATCAGCGGCGCCAGCGCCGAAGCCGTGGTTGGGCGTCGTCCCGAAGCGCTGCGCATGGTGCTGGCTGGCATCCTGGGCGTAGATAAAGTCCTGGTTGGCGACGACGACCAGTGGTACGACAGCGACGCAGCCAAGCAAGACCGCGCCGCGCTGGTCGTATTGCCTGACCGTGCCGAGTTCTCGCACAAAATGGATCCCGTCTTGGGCAAGAACATGCTGTACCTTCCAGATGGGGAACAGCCGTTTGTGGTCGAGTCGCACTATGATCACGACGTGTACGTGAACAACTATGACGCGTCCGCATGGTACCAGCTTCAAACTCTGAATGCTGGCGCGCTTTATATCCTCGACGGGATCGATGAGGATAACGCGATTACCACGACCACAACGACGATCTAACCCCACCCCGGGAGCGCAGTTTTCTCCTCCCTCTTTCTGCGCTCCCGGGCCTTTTTCTTATGTCTTTAGCAATTCGCCAGCAGCATTTTACCAGACTCCTCCAGCAGGACGGCCAGACCGTCACGATTGGCGGGACATCGTACCCGTGCGCTCGGACTATGGTGCGCCGCGAGACGCTGCGGGTAGATGCTGGCAAGCTAGAAGACTACCTTTTTTCTCTACGTATTTCCGCGGAGACTCTCGCAGAGAGTAGCCTACCAGAAACGGACACGCTAGCGACCTACGCGGGCATAGATTACTATATTCTTGACTATGAGCTTGACGGCCCTGGAGTCGGTTACCTGGTACACCTGGGGGCTGACTGATGGCGTCCGGCATCCAGCTCAAAACCAAAGGCTTCCGTCAAAAGCTTTCGCGGCTGGAAAAAGATCGGCGCAAGATGGCTCGCAAGCTCGCCGAGGCCAACGGCGCCGCGTTTGTCGAGGAAGCGATCAAGCGCACTCCGCTTGCAGGCCCCACTACTTCGCACACGTGGGACCCGAGCGGCGGCATTATCGAGCACGAATCACCGGTCGCGACGCCAGACTATGGGTACAGCGTCTCGGGATGGAAGGCCGCTGCGCGGCGTGTGCGCGTATCATTTTTTGCGCCTCATGCAGGCGGCTACAAGCAGGGTGAGGCTTCGATCAAGATGGAAAAGGGCACTACGATCGTGCGGGCCCGCCTCGAGAATCACACCAGTTATATTCAGACGCTGGATCAAGGCGGAACACTGCCTCCACTGCCTCCGATTGCCGAAAAGCACACCGTTCAATCCGCCAACATGCTCGCAGGTGGCATCCGGGCAGCCCGCCGCGCGGCCAAGCGAAACCAGTCCGAAATCACGGCAAAGCGGCTGCGCAAAGCCTGGAGGCAAGGCAAGTAATGGCCATTTCAGCCAGCGTCGAATCCCTCAGCGAGCAAGGAATGGTCGCAGCCCTGCAGGCCCACGCAGACCTGACCGAGGTAATTCCGTCCGGGCAGATCCGGCGATTTCAGGACGCGGACGAAACCAAAACGTACCCGGTCCTGCTGGTGCGTTGTGCAGAGGTAGTGACGCCATCACACAATGACGCGAGCGCATATACCGCGCACCTGGAAATTATCGCAGAAACGCGCAAGAGCGCAGACGCAGACGGCGACATCGCAAACAGTGCGCTGGCTGCGACACGCGACGCCATTGCCACGGGGGCGGCGTTTATCGCCACTTTTGAAGGCATCGGCGGCATCGACGTCGAGCTAATCCGTAAGCCCGCGTCAACCGTCACAGATACCCGCAGGCAGGACGCTGGCCGGATTCGACGCAGAATTTTGCTTCGAGAAGTCGTTTTGAGAACCACAGGATAAAGGAGGCCACATCATGGCTGTAGCAATTGGTAAGGGGATTTCAGGCGCCACTATCCCCGCGGATATCACCGATTTTGGCGTAGTGACAAAAATGGATGTCGAGTATTTTGGCGCACATGCAAAGGGGCACAATGCAGCTGGGGCGGTCAACGCGACCGATGCAGCAGGTGAGAGCGGTGTACGTGTGACGTTTGGCCTTGAGGTCGATGATTACGCAAGCCTTCCCAAGCCGAACGAGACGTTTGCGGCCACGATCCCCCCGGATGGCTCACAGACTTTTCTGGTCGAGTCGACCAAGCCGACGTCGGACATCACCGGCGAAGAAGTTGATACGGCTGAAGTCGTCGCGGTGGCGTACTACTCGTAGGCTGTATGAGGGGGAGATAATGACACCCAGCGAAATCAAAGAGCAGTTTGCGGCGCTCCCTGATGAGGAGCGCCGCCGCTGCATGCGCGAGCTGCAAGCTGACCCTGCGTATGCCGGGTTCCTGGCTGATCGCAAGGATGCGGACCGCGAGCAGGATACCGACACGGCTGAAAGCCCGACTGAGTACACGCTAGGGGGGGCCACACTCCCCGCGCCGCCACCGGCCTGGTATAATCGCCTGTACCGGATCGGCTCACCTTTCATTTTGGCGGCGACCCAGCCAGGCGACTACGCAGACAATGTCGAGGCATCGCTGACAGATGCCGACATCTGCACCGCGCTCTACCTGCTGGAACATGGGGCTGCCGGGCTGCGCCCCTACACGATGGCACGGCGTAAGGGCTCTGAGGCAATCGCGGATGCGTTGGGCGAGATTGATATCGCTGCCGATGAATGGTTTGAGGGGACAGGCGCGACGATTCAGGACGCTTGCAATTTGGTTGTTCTGATCATGTCGGATCATCCGTATCCGGATGCCCTCGCTGAAAAAAAAACGCCTACAACATAGCTGAGGTCTACGCGTGGTATTCAACGCACCTACATATGCCAATCGATACAATCGCCTCTACGCCGTGCGGCCTATTGCACGCGATGGCGATCGCCTGGGCGCAGAGCGCGTTCATGGGCGGCCTGGTAGGCGTGAAAATGTTGAATCGATCAGCCAGGCGGGCAAAGTTCGACGTCCTACAGAAGTGGCGCCGGATCTGGATGGAGGCAAATGATTTATGGCCACTGAAAAGCTAGTCGCGGTCATTGACGCGGATACGCGCGGGCTGCTTCGGGGAATCCATCGCAGCAATCTTGAGGTTGCCAAAATGTCGGGCAAGATGGCCCGGATGGGCAAGCGGATCGACAGGAGTACTGCGTCAATGCGGCGCCTGGCCCAGAGTATTACTGGCGTAGTGGTGGGGTACGTCGGGATACGGAAGGCAGCGGCTGCTGCGCGCAAGGCAATCGGGGTCGGTAAAGATGTACTCTTTGCCGCGGCCAGCTATGAGACTTTAAGGGCGCGACTGACGCAGATTCTCGGCGCGCAGGATTTGGCCAACGCCAAATTCACTGAGCTACAACAACTGGCCGCGTCGACGCCGTTTCAACTCGAAGATATCGCAGATGCGTTTATTCGCTTGAAGGCCGCAGGGTTTGATATCGACCTTGAGAAATTCCGCAGCCTGGGCGACGTGGCGGCCGCGTCCAATAAGCCATTGGCAGAACTGGCTGATGCTATGATTTCAGCCGGGCGCGGGCAGGCGGCGATGGTAGACAATTTTGTGGGGCTGGCTGGCAAGGCTGAGAAGGGCGCGCTCACGCTGACGAACGCATTTACTGGCGTGCGCAAAGAGGGGATCGACACGAAGGATGGAATCCTTGAATTTTTTGTCGCGGCGGGCAAATCCAAGCAAGTCGAGGGCGCAATGGATCGCTTGTCAAAGACAGCGACCGGCAAGCTATCGACTATGAACGATGCGTTTAAGTCTGCTAAAGCCACCGTTGGCAATGTGTTTTTGCCAGCGTTCAAAACTGCAATAGATGGCGTGAGTACGAAAGTGCAGGGGATTACGCCGAGGCTTAAGCGGATGGCTGAAACCATAATGGCGGGATTCACTCCGCAAGCTATGGAGGATTTTCGCGTAGCGCTGGAGCCGGTGGCCGGGCTATTTTCAGACACAATCGACTCGATGATCGCCAAGGCAGAAGAATTCGGGGGCAATATCCCTGCTCTAGCGGCTAGCCTGCGTGAGGCATTTACCCCTGAGAATGTCGCCAATTTCCGAGATATCGTCGTTGAGCTTGCGGATGGCATCGCTGCTGTGGGCAAGGTCATGAAATTCATTGCGAGCATCCCCGGAGCATTCGTCTTTGTGGGCGCGGCTATCGCCAATGCAATGGATCAGGCTTCGGAGCCACTCTCCGATGTTCTTGCGCTCTTGCCATTCTCGCATCCCAAGGCGGATCCGCGCCGCGGGCTACTTAAACATCTAGGCCCGGCACCAGTGATGCGTGATGATTTTCGCGATCTCGGCATAGGAAAGGCGGGATTTATCGCGGGAACCGTAGGCGATGAATCCGCAGTTCTGCGGACCATTTTGGATATCTTCGACAAGCGGATGATGCCATTACTGGAGGGCGCGCAGTAATGGCGATTAACGAACTACCGCAGCAATCTGCATCCTCGATCCCAAATCCTCCGGGGACCGGTGGCGGCCTGCCATCGCTAGGGGCCCGCGTCTGGAAAGTGCAAGCCTATTCGATACACCATCGTCGGACAAATCAAGGCACACAAGTCACGCGACAAACTACGCGACACTTAACCTTATGGTGTGATTTTGTTGCCGAGGATTTCAATGATTCCGGATTCGCCGCAATCCGGAACTGGACGCATTTGCCGAGCTCAGAGCGCCTTAGCGTCGGAGCCGGTGGCGGTGCAATTGAGTACTTTGCTGTCACAGCAAACACCTGGCAGGTGGAGAGCCTCGACGTGCAAATCGAAGGGCCTAAGGGTGTGCTGACTGCTCAGTGTATCATTGTTGAGGATCCCGTCACCGAGACGACGGTGACGCCATGACGGGACAGGATTCGAGCAATCGTCTACAGGGGCGCGCAACTGGCCCCGCGGCACTCACGCCGCGCGTGCGTCGCGAGATGGAGACCCGAGCTAATGTGTTTGCAGAAGATGACAGCGTTGTGGTGACCCCGACCGCGCGCGGGACCGCGATTAGGGCGAACATCCCCAATGATGTAGTCGCGTCTATGGTCTGGGACGCAGATACTAAAATTGCGACGGTTAATTTTGATTACCGCCTGATCCTCCCGACGGGGACAACGCGACGGCTCGACTCGCATGATTACCAGAGCACCCTAGATGATGGCGGTGTAATCCTGGAAAACGCAACAGCGCACAGCCTCCAAGGGAAGTATAAAATTGACCTGTCAGGCGTGCCAGCTGCGCAGTATGGGACAATCTCTTTTTACATTGCGAATTACCATACTGACCTGAACGGGAATCAGGCATGGGGGGTGCCTAATTTCGATAGTGGGCCTTTGATTTTGGTCGACAACTACACGGATGGCACGGGTATTGTTGCCACGCGTACTTACACCGTCGACGGCGTCGAGACAGTCGACGAGCCGGTAAGTGTGCGGCACAAGAACTCGCATACCCTGTTCGGCGAGCATGCACTAGAGGCTTATCGAAATGGGCGCGACGCGTTTAGTACTGGGCACCATTACCTGTGCTCGATGGTCACGGATATTGAGCTTATTGCAGGCACGCCAGTAAATTCTTGGCTGTTTGGGCACCATGGAAAGACTCGCACAATCCAGCGGGATTATCTAGGCTTTACCTGGAACCCCAGCACGCTCACGCTCTCAATAGGACAAGGGCACTCATATAACTGGTCCCTGATTTCCAGACTCTTCCCAACCAGGCCCGCAATTCCCGATATCGTGGATGCATATACGTTCAGCGCCCCAAACGCGACCACGACTAACCCGCCAGGAATTAGTGTGGGCCTATACTATGATGACGCCGCCGGAACGCTCAAGATAGGAGTGGTCCCGAATCAATCAGCTCCGCATATCAACCTTGTCAACTTCGAGCTCGTAGATGGCGAAATTACCCACATAAAAGAGGGGGCAAATTACGAGTGGCATCCGGGGATTGTCGGGAAAGGCACTACTAATGGTACATCCATGCGGGCGTACACTCTAGCGCACGTCCACCTTAACGACGCAGGCAATCGCCAGCTATCATCGCTCACCTTTGATGGCAACTCTGGTCGGCTGTACTTTGTTGAGGAGGACGAGGATACCACGACGCCTGATGAAACGGTTGATGTATTTGCAAACAATGGCGATCGTCTACGCCTGACTATGATCGGTGACGACCTATACACCGTGGCGAGCCGCACCCCCGCGACCGCGAGCGTGGGACTTACACTCGATGAGGATGGCGGCGGCACTTTGAATGTCAATGTGTACAACACTGGCGTTATGATCCCCGTTACATCTTCCTCTATGTCATTTATTTAGCGAGGCCAAACATGGCAGATACCACCTACTACACCGCGGTCGACCTGGCCGCATCGCCATACGCGCAGGCGGGCAAAGCGCGGATCGACACGCCGCTTGATAGCGCGGTGACCGAGGGCAACCGCATCGAGGATTTGCCAGAGCTCGTCGTAGGGGACTCGTTTGATTTGGTGCTGTATGCGTTCGCAAATTATCAGGACGGCCAAGCTACACAGGACTGGGGAAGCGGCGCGACGGCGGCGCTCTATATCAGACGCGCGGACTCAGAAGAGACGCCGGTCACGCTCGACGCTGCTGGCACGATCGCACAGGTGGGCGGATCCGGCAACTACTACAAGATCACCTGGACGATCGAGGCCGACGAGATCACGAGCTACTTTGGCGATCAGGACTGCCTGCTATACGCTGTGATCACGTCTGGCACAGAAAAGCAGCACGTGTTTTGGGCCACAAAAGTCTTGGCGGTTGAGGGCGACGGCGGGGCAACGCTGACTAGCTCTGATATCCCCGTGGCTACAGTCGTAGCCCGCGGGCTCACCGCTGCGCCAGGCGTAGGCGACGACATCAACGACGGGCACGAGGTCGGCGATTACATCTGGGACGACACCGGCGAGCAGCTTTACCGATGCGATGACAGCACAGCAGGCGCCGCGGTCTGGACTGCGGTATCGGCGATCGACGACTGGATCGGGTTGCTGACCCTACAGATCGATACCTTTGTAACTGACGTAGACGTGGCGCTACCAGCGAGCGCAGGTGAGCCGCTGCTGTTGGCGAGCTGCATCAACGACACCAACGCGGCCAAATTGACCGGCACGATCAACGACACGACCGACCTGATCTTGACCAATGGCGGAAAAAAGGCAGCGCTGCTGCAGTACCTCGCTACAGATTCAGCCTGGCAAAATTTCAATCTCGACGTGGTGCTAGACTGATGGCTGACCTTGCAGGATTACCGATAACCGTCCAGCGGATAACTAGCTATCGCCCGACGCTCAAGCTCACAAACGGAATTAACATCTATCAGCTCGATGCATCATATACGCCGATCAGTCTGTATGCCCCCGACTATACCGAGACGGCAATCATCATCCTGCTATGCGTCGACTCTACCAACACGGTCGAAATGCGAGGGAGCCTCACGCTCAGAAATGGCAGGTTGATCGCGCCAGCGATCAATGGCAGCCCTCTCACCACAATCACGCTGACAAAAGGCCAAGCGGCGATCCTTGTACCTGGCGGCACCTGGCGAACTCAAACTCTCGACATATCAACGCTCTAAGAGGCTCAATCATGATCAGACATTTACTTACTACATTGTTGCTTGCAAGCCTGGCGCTCGCTGAGCAAAAAGAGACGGTCAAGCGCGCGATTGATTCGAGCGCCATACGTACATTCTCTATGACCACTGGAGACGCTGTAATTTTGACCAGCGTCAACAACACTTGGCAGTCGCTCAAACTTGACATTCTAACAGATTAGGAGGCTTTAAATGGTTCGGTTTTTTTCTTTTTTCCTGCTCGCTTTTGTATTGAGCGCGGCGCAATATGAAACATTGAAACGCGATATTGCCACGGATGAATGCCCGCAAGATATCGACTTTACGGGCACGGTAACCGTTGGGGCGCTCACCCTAGACGAAGACTTAGTAAACAACATAATTGATGGCCAAACCTTTACTGGTAAAATTGATTTTAGCGGCACGAATCACGCAGGAATTGAGGTCATTACGCTGACCGATGCACAACGCGACCTGCTGACGCCCGCGGGCGGTGACCTATACCTGATATCAAATACCGGAACGCTGCAATTTCACGACGGTGCAACGGTGCAAGAGCTGGTGGGGATCGCTGAGAGCCTGACGCCAGCACAAGGCGACATCCTGTATTATGACGGCAGCGCGTGGGTGATGCTTACGCCAGGAACTACCGGAGAATACCTGGAGACGCAAGGCGCCGGGGCAAATCCGCAATGGTCTAGCCCAGCAGGCAGCGGAGACATGCTGAAGGCGACCTATGACACCGACGCAAATAGCGTGATCGACATCGGTGCAGGTGGCACCGGAGCGACGACGGCTAGCGGGGCGCGTACAGCACTCAGCGCGCAGCTAGCTAGCGGCACACTGGACGCAGTCACAGCAGGCACCTACGCAGGAAGCACGAGCATAACCACGCTGGGAACGGTAGCCACAGGGACGTGGCAGGGAACCGCGATTGCTGCCGGATACATTGGCACGCACGCAAGCACCCACATCGATGGTGGGAGCGATGTAGTAGACGGCGACAAAATCGAGATCACGTACACGGACCACGGGGCCTATACGCCTTCAGTCACGCCTGCGGAGGTAGACGCCGCAGACCAACTCTCCGCACACCTGGAGGGAATAGATACAGCGCTCGGCAACCTCGACACAACGAAGGCCAGCACGACGCACGCGGCTAGCCATATTGACGGGGGGAGCGATGCAATCGACGGCGATAAACTAGAGATCACCTACACCGCGAGCGACTACACGCCCACCACGTCGCCAGCCGAGGCAGACAGCACAGACGACCTGACCGCGCATCTGGCGGGCATTGATACCGCTTTGGGCACGGGAAACACTGGCAGATTTTATGTTCAGGTAGTCGTGTATGGCGGGACGACGGCGACCGCGGTCGAGGATGCAGCAGGCGGCGTCTTCTACACGTTCCCGCACGCCAAGGCGGGGAGCTGGGATCTGACAGGCGTCGAGGCTGTAGTATACGTCGCTGGCACGGGCTCGACGACAGATATACAGCTCGCCCGGGGGCGAGGCGATACCCGTACGTTTGCGGATATGCTATCGACAGTCGTCACGGTCGATGCGACCGAGGTCTCTAGCGATGACGCCGCCGCGGCCTACGTGATCGACACGGCAAACGACGACCTGGCCGGAGGCGATGTGATCCGGGTAGACATCGACGCAGTGGGCAGTACAGCGGCGGCGCAAGGGCTATCGATCACGCTGGAGTTTACGCGGCAATGATGATGCGCTTAGCCCTCTTCTTGGCGGCCAGCCTAGCGGTGGCCAACACCTTCGACGGCTCGAGCTGGTCGGGATATGTCCCGATCACGATCGACAATACCTATGTGAGTGGCTCGGGCACGCACAGCGCTTTTGCGGTAGGCCTGCTGCTCAGCGAAATCACGGATGCGACATGGTGGAGTAGCGTGCATAGCACTGGGCGCGATATCCGCGTGACTACTGACGCCGATGCTGAGGTCCCACACGAGCTGGATCGTATTGATACAGTCGCAGAGGACGGGCTACTGTGGGTCCGCCTGGACGTGTCGACGAGCGCAGACACCGAGTATCGGATCTGGGTTGGCAATGGCGCGGCGACCGCCTACGCTGAGTCAGACACGTATGGTGCTGAAGCAGTCTGGGATACCACATACACTGGGATATATCACCTGTCAGGCTCGACATATACTGAGATGACAGATTCTACCACCTACGACAATCACGCAGACCAGATCAATCAGGGCACCTACGAGCAGGCAGGGCCGTGGGATTATTGCGTCGATTTTACAGGAGCAGGGCAGCGCCTAGAGATTGCCGATTTTAGCCTTACTCCTGACTATCGAAGCGCTGGTTTTGTCTCAATGTGGGTATGGTTTGACACGACGGCTGGCAACGACGCACCGTTCGGGCTGATGGGCAATCGCTCACCAGGCGGCGGCTATAAAGTTAAACGTCTCGGGACAAATATGCAATTACACAGACATTCTGGATCGTGGAAAATTGCAGAGTCAGGGTCTAGCCATATCAGCGCGAACCAGTGGTACCACATTGTAGGGTACTGGGATGGCTCGACTCAAAAGGTGTTTATAAATGGCGTTGAGGAAGGGACGTTAAGCACAACAGGGAATACTGATTATCAGAGCGCGATTGCCAACGACACGATTGGCACATTCCAGGCAGAGGATGGCACGCAAGGGCTAGTCGATGAGGTCTGGGCGTCGAATGATACGACTGTGATGGATGCAGACTGGATAGCCACAATGTATAACAATCAGGCCGAGGCAAACTTCCAAACTGCTGGCGCTTGGGTCGCTGCTGCTGCTGGCGGTGGCGCCGCGCAAATTATCATTTTCTTCTAAGTAACCACCAAAAACGGAACAACACACAATGAAAATCAGCACAATTCTTCTCGCTATCTCTCTCGTCGTTAGCACTTGGGCGGCAGACACACCAGAAGCCAGAGCGGCTTTCGTCGCCTCGGCCATCTCGCCAAACGTCCTACATGCAGGCGATATCACCGCCACCAAGCGCGCAGGCGTCTACTCAGTCGAAGTACAATACGTTCTCAACGCTGAAGGCGTGGCAAAAATCTCTACCCAAAATTTTCTATACGTGGCAGCAGATGACACCTACCGGTTGCTTGATTCTGTACGCGCAAACTACACCACACCTGGCCCAAGCGAGCAGCAGCAAGTCATGGCTGCACTTGCGGCGGTCATCGGCACGTTTGACGACGTAAATGGATGGAGCCCGTCGACTAAATCGTTCGTTTTGGGGGGCAAGCAAATCCAGCTAGTGAGCCTTACCCAAAACGGCCAGCACGTGGCGTACTGGGGAGGCGCTGAGGTCTCAGGCTTTGGCCTCGTGACGAAGCGCGTAGACGACCTGCGATAGACTCTAAGAAGTAAGGGCGCACTATGGGCAGTGCTAAAATTGACGCCATTGAGGCAGGCCATCTCAAGCTATCAGGCGTACCACATTGGGGAGGCTATCTGATTATCGTTGCGCTGTTTTTGGGCTATCTAGTCACAGCAAACAAGCGCGATGATCTGGTTGCCTCGCAACGGATCGAGCGTTGCCACGGGCTACAAGCAGAGTCAAATGAGGCGTTGCGCGACCTACGCGACGCACTGTTGACAAACGCGGTAGCGTGCGAAGGCGTGATGAAACACAATATCGAAGTAATTCGACGCCTCGAAATCATTGACGCGAAGCTGGACCGGATTCAGTAGCGGATGCTCAATTCAATCCCGAGCGCGTACCACTCTGCACGCTTGGCCGCAGCAGTCTACCCTTACGAGGTCCGCACTGGCAAGGCTCAGTCCGTACGAGGAACCGGCCCAGATCCGGCAATTTGTGAGCGCCTCGGGGTAGATGTACTCGACTGGATCGACGATGACAGCGGTACGCAGGTAGCCGTATTTCGCTGGCGGTCAGTGCCTACCGTCGAGATTGTCGCGCGCGGCACTGATAGCCTGCAGGACTGGCGCGCCAATGTCCGATCTCGGTTCTCGCCGCGCGGCTGGCTGGGACTCTGGGAAGAGGTCGAGGAGCGCGTACTGGATGCGATCCCGCGTCGGTCTAGCGTCTGCATTCGGATCGCGGGGCATAGCCTGGGCGGACAGCTCGCCAGGATGGCGGCTCTCACGCTTGCGAATCAGCTATTTGTGCGCCCTCACGTGGTGACCTTTGGGGCGCCGCGTGGCTGTACAGATCTGCAGCGCGCAGAGATCGAGGACGCTGCCAGCGGTGAGCGCTACGAGTCGCCGCTTGACCCGGTGACCTGGCTCCCGCGCCGCGTGCCGCTCCTGGGCGGCGTCGGGTCGCGGTCGCCACACGACCGGATTTCAGTCAATCGGATTGCCCGGCCCGTCGGCGTCGGCGTCGCGGCCTGGTGGATGGCGCAGCATGCGATCTGCAACTATTGCGCCGCGCTCGACCCGGGCAAGAAAAAGCCCGCGATCCGGTAGACCGCGGGCTCGTTCACCCTGCGTGAATCATCCCCCTTGTCGTCCTCGTTTTCGGATCACGCGCCGCTTAGCAGCCTTGTCCCCGCGCGCAGGTCGCCCGATTGCGGCCAGTACCCCCCGAGCCTTCAAGGACTGCTGCCCCCGGGCGATCAGCGCCAGGCATTGGCGCTCGATGTGGTCGAGCGTGTACAATTTGAGCGCTCCACCACGGCGCGCAGTGCGTCGGCGTCCTGTAGGCTCGATGCCCAGCGTGCAGAGCGTCGTGCGCAGGTATCGCGCGCGACCTAGACCAGTCCGATGGGCTATCTCGTCGCAGCTCAGACCCTCGCCCCAATTGAGTGAATCCGGGTCGTCATAAAGGCCAGGCAGCCTCCTCATAATCCGATCGCATTCGTTGGCCCAGTGGCATTCTCGATCGTCCAGAATCTGCCTTCTGTGGGTGCCAATCGATCCGCCTGAAGGCGTAGTGCCCTCGTACAGCTCGATCACGTCGCGACGAAAGACCGCGCAGTGCCGCCGGTTGGGGGCCACGTGCAGGATTCCGAAGCCGTTGCGGCCTTCCACAGGCCATTCGTTCATTTCGTCAATTGTAGGCATGGTCTCACCTCGGACTCGAAACCAGCGCATGGGGCAGCTCGAAGCATTTACAGCGCACGTATGCGCTGACTGATAAGCCGTGAGCCTCGGCCAGTTCTTTCAATTGCGCTTGCTCGCTGCTCGTGATGCGCACGAGCAGCATTCTATCGCGCGCTTGGCGCGGTTTGTGCTGTTTGGTGTTCATGCTGTCACGTAGCAGCGTGCGCCGTCAACCGTGATGACTCCGGCGCCGCCATCCCATGAGGCAGCTTCAAGACTCTCTAGCAGCTCATCGCTGGTAGCCTCGCGGATATATTCGCCGCTGTCGTAATTGTAGAGCTGACCGGAAGGGCTCAACAGTGGCAGGGTTGTGTTGGTGTTGTTCATGGTAGATGTTTTCATGAGGTTCAGTCGTCTCCGTCGTTGTTGTGTTGATCGATGTAGGTAGTATATACATGAGACGTAAAGCACGCAAACGCTTTTTGATCTTTTTTGATCTTTTTTGTTTTCTTGCGTTTTCAGCTTGCAAGCACAGGATGCGGCGGATAGGATACCGCCACACCGAAACGAACGAACACAAAGGAAGCAGAAACAGAATGGAAGGACTCATCACACAGCGCCAAGCAGCGCAACGTCTGCAAATTTCATTGCCGACTTTAACGGCAATGATTGCGGCGGGTAGCGTAACGACCTACCCGGGAACCCGCAAGGTGTCCGCAGAACAGATTGAGCGAATCCGGCAAGGATTGACAGAAAAACCAGAACAGCAGGAGGCCGAAAATGCATCATCTAGCTGAACACCTCGGGCGGCTGCTGATCGCTGGCCTGGCCGTAGCCCTCGCCGCATACGTGTTCCTTACTGTGTACGCGGTGCGGTGCTGGCTCGACGAGCGGAGCCGTGCCAGGGAGGACGCCGAAGAGATGGCAAAGTTGATAAAGAAAGAGGCAAAATGAAGGTTTCCAGAAATATCACAGTAGGGCCAATGCCGATGGAACGCTATTTGGCTCACGATGCGCTTTCGTCTTCTCGCCTCAAGCTGATAGCGGATTGTCCTGCCAGGATTTTAACGCCGCAAAAAGAAGGAGGCCATCTCAATCTTGGCACGCTCTGCCATGAGGCGGTTCTTGAGCCGGAAGCATTTGCAGCGGTAAGAGCGGCGCCAGAGGTCAAATTAAACACCTCGCAAGGCAAAGACGCGTGGGCAGAATGGCTCCTAAACCTCGGGCGAGAAGGGAAGTTAAGCCGAGAGCTAACGTCCGATGACGCGCGCAAGGTGAAGCGAACAGACCTCGCAAGCGTATTGCTCCCATCTGTCCGCATCGTCGAGCCTGCGCACCTAGTAATTGCACAAGGCGTGGCCGCAAGCCTCAAGGCGCCCCGGCATAGTCTGATACATGATATGTACCAGGCAGATACGGCGCGTGTCGAACATGTGGTGATAGTGGAAGTCACGCACACTTCAATAGGGGCTCTGGCAAGGCCGCTACGCGTAAAAATTCGCCTCGACTTTTGGGACGACGAGCAAAACAGAATCATTGACGTAAAAACGGTCAATGGCTCAAGTAATCGCTGTGACCGCCTCTCATTCGCGCGCTCCTGCCGAGCGTTCCAATACCCAGTTCAAGGCGCCCTATACTGCGACGTCCTGGAGGCCATAGGCTACCCGCGTCAGACGTGGTACTGGCACGCCATCGAAATGGCCGCGCCATATCTACAGGCAATATGGGCAATGAGAGAAGAAGACAGGGTAGAAGGCCGCAGGCGCTATGAAAACGCGCTCCATGCCGTGGCGAGCCTTAAACTGGCTGACCATGAGAGCCTTCCTGGATATTGCCCTGCGAACCTCGCGGACATCCAACCAGTTCACGTGTACTGGAAGAACGAAAGCGATGACACCACCGAAGCAACAAACAAAGCAGAAACAAAAAGAGAGCTGTAAAATGCAGATTACAAAAGGAAAGCAAATCAAAGCACAACGGGTAGTTCTGTACGGCCCCGAAGGAATTGGCAAGACGTCCTTCGCAAGCAAGTTCCCGGATCCCCTTTTTGTTGACGTGGAAAAAGGAAGCAACCATATTGACGTTTCCCGTACCGAGTGTCCGCAGAGCTGGCAAATGTTCGCTGATATGTTGGTCGAGTTCCAAAAGAACCCGATGGGTTTTGGTACTCTGGTGATTGACACCGCGGACGCACTTGAGGCGCTGTGCATTCAAAAAGTATGCGCAGAGCAGGGGAAGGCTGGGATAGAAGAATTTGGCTACGGAAAGGGTTACGTCTTCGTAGCTGAATCCTGGGGTAAATTCCTGAGCTACCTTACTGCAATTTCTGAAGGCGGCATCAATGTCGTTTTACTCGCTCACGCCCACATGAGGAAATTTGAGCAGCCTGACGAATTAGGCGCCTATGATCGATGGGAGCTGAAACTTTCGAAAAGGTGCGCACCGCTAACCAAAGAATGGGCCGATTTGGTTTTATTCGCGAATTTCAAAACACACGTGCTAGACGTGGACGGTAAGAAGAAAGCGCAAGGCGGCAAAAGGGTCATTCATACGACGCACCATCCATGTTGGGACGCCAAGAATCGCCACGATCTGCCGCAAGAGTTGCCTTTTGACTTTGAGCAAATCGCCAGTTGTATTCCGCATTTACAAAAGGAGGGAACACCCAAAGAAAAAGCACAACCAGAAACCGAACCCGACACAGCGCCGAAGCTGAGAAAGCTCAAAACTGACCCGGCCAGCTTTTGCCCGGCGTTGTGGGATCTGATGGATCGACACCAAGTGACCGAAGAGCAAATACGCCGCGCAGTAGCGGCAAAGGAGTACTACCCAGAAGGTACGCCAATTCATCTATATGACCAAAAGTTCATAGAAGGTGTTCTGGTGGCCGCCTGGCCTAGGGTACTTGAAACCATCGAACAAAACGAAGGAAAAGAAAATGAGTAACGATCTCAACTCTCTTGACGTTGCCCTTGACTTTGAACCCACCATTGAGGACACGGGCGCCCGCGCGTATTGCCTGCTGAAGCCGGGTAAGTACCCCTTCAAGGTGACAGGACACACGAAGGCACAGCACGCAGGAAGCGCCAACCTGCCTAGCTGCCCAAAGGTGATAGTGGCCTGCGAAGTCGACGGCGGAGAACAAGGCAAGGCGGCGATAAAGTACACCTTTTTTATGCACGGGCGGTGCATCGGGTTTCTCGTCGACTTCTTCACCGCTATCGGCATCATGCAGCCAGGCGGTACGCTGAAAATTGACTGGAGCCAGATTGCCGGAGCGACCGGGCTGTGCGAAACGAAACACAGGCAGTACGAAGGCGAAAGCTACAACGAAATAAAGCGATTCTTGCGGGCGGAGCAAGCCCCGAAGCAGTCGGCCTACGCCGCGCCGCAAGACCAAGGTTTCACGCTAGGCGATTTTTAACTTAAAAAATGGAGCTACGTAAATACCAAAAAGAGGCCCAGGCTGCAATCGTGGCAGCCTGGGCCAGGGGAGTAAGGCGGACGCTGTTAGTTTTGCCCACAGGGTGTGGCAAAACTATTGTTTTCTGCAAGCTATGCGAACAGCTAGTGGCGCAAGGCAAAAGGGTTTTAATACTGGCGCATAGGGGCGAGCTGTTAGACCAGGCAGCAGATAAAATGAAAGTATCTACCGGACTAGGATGTGCAGTCGAAAAGGCGGAACGCAGTTGCTTGGAGGGTGATTCTCAGTGGTACCGAATCGTCGTAGGGTCGGTCCAAACCATGTCCCGTAAAAAACGGCTAGAGCGGTTCGATTCAAAGTTTTTCGATGCAATCATTGTGGACGAAGCGCACCACGTATTGGCAGGCAGCTACCAAAGAATTTTAGGCTACTTTGATAACTCAAAAGTATTAGGCGTAACAGCTACGCCAGACCGCGGAGATAGTCAAAATCTAGGTGAGTTCTTTGAATGTGTAGCCTACGAATACACTTTGCCCAAAGCAATTATACAAGGATTCTTGGCGCCTATATCAGCCCTGACTATCCCGCTCAAGATTGACCTATCAAAGGTAAAAACGCAGGCCGGAGATTTCAAGTCATCGGATATTGGTTGTGCTCTGGGACCTTATCTCGAAGATATTGCAACCGAGATGGTAAAACACTGCCGAGGGCGCAAAACCGTTGTTTTCTTGCCTCTGATATCGACTAGTAAAAAAATGAAAGCTATACTCGAAAGGCGCGGTCTCAACGTGGCAGAACTAAACGGACAAACGAAGGAACGCGGCGAGATTCTACAGGATTTCCAGGACGGAAGATATGATGTTTTATGTAATTCAATGCTGCTGACTGAGGGTTGGGATTGTCCCGATGTAGATTGTATCGTTTGTCTTCGTCCCACTAAAGTACGGAGCCTCTATGCGCAAATAGTGGGAAGAGGAACCAGGATTGCGCCAGGTAAAAAAGATTTACTGCTGCTAGATTTCCTATGGAACTCAGAACGCCACGACCTTTGCAGGCCGGCGCACCTTATCGCCGAAAGCGAAAAGGTAGCAAAAAAAATGATCGAAATATCTGAAAAAACACCCGGCAAGGCTGCAAGCCTAGAGGAGGCAATGGAAGAAGCAAAAGACCGGGTGGCAGAGATAGAGCAAAAGCTGGCGCAGCAGTTGGCCAGTTTCAAAAGCAGAAAACAAAAGCTAATAGACCCTCTGCAATTTGAGTTGGCGATTGCAGATCAGGATCTAAAAAACTACGTGCCGTCGTTCGGCTGGGAAATGGCCCCCGCATCAGATAAGCAAAAAACGGCGCTGATGAATGCAGGGATACAAGCCGACCGGATAGAGTCCGCAGGGATGGCTAGCGCGATTCTAACGCGTCTAGGCAAGCGCCGCGCCGCTGGATTGTCTACTCCAAAGCAAATAAGGTTACTCGAACGGTACGGCTTTGAGCAGGTAGGACAGTGGCCGATCGCAGCAGCGAGCGAGATGATAGACCGAATTTCAATCAATGGTTGGCGGATACCTACTGATATCGTGCCGAGTGAATACCGACCGGAAAAAAGAAAAGAGGAGAACCGAGAGCATGCAAACAGAACTACAAGAAGCGCTTGACCACTTGCCCGCAAGCTCATGCAGCTACGAAGAGTGGCTACAAGTCGGCATGGCCCTACATCACTCGTGGGGCAGTTGCCGAGATTGGGTCGCCTGGTCACAAAAAGACCCGGCTCGTTTTCGCGCCGGGGTATGTGAGGCGAAATGGAAAAGTTTTGAGGCGAAGGGACCTGGACAAGAAGTGACCGCCAGCACCATTTATCACCTGGCACAGCGAAAAGGCTGGCGCAGCACTGGCCGCGTGTTAGCGGTTGAAGGAGAGATTATTTACGACAGATCGTACGCGGCGCCTGCCGTAAAGGTCGCGACGCTGGAAAGAAAGCAAGATAACGCCGAAGCTATGCGTCTTGTTTTCGATCCAGAAATTGTAGACGAAGAAACCATATACCCACCTGGCAAAGCCTGGGACGGATTGAAAGATTTCCGTGACTACCTGACGGCGATTTTTGAACCAGAGGAGTTCGTAGGCTACGTTACCGAATGCCACGAGAACGAAGACAGGATATACCCACAAAAAGGCGTGTACCATCGCACCGCCGGGGAATTGATCGAGAAAACGCGCACCGCTCGCGACATGTCCTATGTGGTGGGCGATTGGCACCCGAGCGCGGGCGCGTGGATACGCTTCAACCCGGTGGATGGCCAAGGCGTGAAAGATGCAAACGTCACGGCGTACAGGTACGCGCTAGTTGAGAGCGACGAGCAGACGACCGGCATCCAACTTGCGCTAATCAAGGCTCTTCGGCTACCTATCGCAGCGCTCGTTCACAGCGCGGGCAAGTCAATTCATGCCGTGGTAAAAATAGACGCGCGCGACTACGCAGAATACCGCAAAAGGGTAGACCATCTATACAATGTATGCGAGGCGCACGGACTCAGGATGGACCGACAAAACCGCAATCCGTCCAGGCTCTCGCGTATGCCTGGCGTTTTACGTGATGGCCGTCCTCAGTTTCTACTCGCTACTGATATCGGGATGAAATCATGGGAAGCGTGGGATGATTGGGTCGCTGACGGGCAGGACGATCTACCCGAGATCGTACCGTGGGAAATTGGCAAAGAACGACCGAAGCCAAAACCAGAGCTAATCCAGGGTATATTGCGATTCGGCCACAAGATGCTGTTAGCTGGCCCGTCAAAAGCAGGAAAGAGCTTTGCATTGATTCAGCTTTGCGTTGCGGTCGCTGAAGGGTCGAATTGGTTTGGGCTAAAATGTGCGCAAGGCCGCGTTCTGTACGTGAACCTTGAGCTTGACAAGGATTCGAGCCATTGCCGGTTGTGGGACATTTACAAGGCGCAAGAGCGCATCAAAACGACAGGCAATATCGACATATGGCAACTGCGCGGCCACGCCACCACAATGGACAAGCTCGCGCCCAAACTAATACGGAAAGCGCAACAGAAAGGGTATACCCTAATAGTGATAGACCCGATCTATAAGGTGCTGACGGGCGACGAAAACAGCGCGGCAGATATGGCGCACTTTACCAACCAGTTCGACAAAATAGCAGTGACGCTGCAAGCCGCTGTAGTTTTCGCGCATCACCATTCAAAGGGCGCGCAAGGGCAAAAGGCTAGTCGCGATAGATCGAGCGGTTCTGGCGTATTCTCCCGCGATCCCGACGCAATCGTTGACATGGTGGAGCTAGAGTTAAGCGACACAAAACGCCAACAGATTTGCAATGAGCTACAATGCCACGCCCTGACCGCCTTGCTGGATGAACACGCAACACAGATCAAGTGGCGGGCCATGATTTCAGAGGAAGATATAGAATCAGCCATCAGCTTGCTTGGAGTCACTCAAGAACCGGGAATGCTTGAGGATGAAGACTTGAAAGATCAAGCCGCCGCGAAGGTAGCGCAAATCTTCGAGGATTGTAATTCTCTTAGCGCTTGGCGAATTGAAACGACGCTGCGTGAATTTCCTACCATGAAGCCTATAAACCTTTGGTTCAAGTTTCCAGTGCACGAAGTCGATACGGTTGGCGTGCTGAAATCAGCCGCGCCCGAAGGTTACTACGCACCTAAGCAAAGCCAAAGTCAAAGCAAGGGTCGAAGCAAGGCGAAAAACGACGAAATATCTAAAGCCATGTTCGACGAGGCTTTCGATCAATTCATAAACGACCCAGGCAACCCGGGAAAGGTACCGCCATCAAAACAAGAAATGGCAAAAGTGCTGGGCAAAAGCGAGAGAACAATTCACCGAAGAGTTTTAGCTTTCAATAAAGATTATGAGCTAAAAAATTCGCTAATACTACCTTTGGATAAGAGTAAAAAATGAACAAAGTGAACTACTTAAAACACATCGCGACAACCCAGACAAACAGCATTTGTCACGATGCCGGCATTTGGACAAAAACAGCATTTGTCACGATGCCGGCATTTGGACAAAACACGGCTTTTGTCCGACATTTACACAGCGTATATCTAAAGATATACCCGTACTGTCGTCATTCGTCCGTCACGGCTCGTTACCCGCAAGCGGGCAACTCGGCCCCGCTTGCGGAGGGCAGACCGTGACGGACGATGATACGACGACCCCGCGCGAAGGGGAGCAGGGAGATGATACCATAAAATTTTTCGTGCCAATAATTCCCCCAACTGCGACAGCTCAACAAAAGCAATTTGTAAAACGCGGCGCTAAAACGATCGCTTATGATTCCCCGGCTCTAAAAGAAGCACGCGCCAAACTCCAAGCCCACTTGCCACCCGCAGAAAAACAAAAACCAAAAGGCCAAGCTATTCAAGTTGTGCAAAAATGGATATGGCCCTCCCCGAAAGCATACCCGCCAGGCACCCATTACCGAACCACTAGGCCGGACGTGGACAACTTAGCTAAAGCGCTGATCGACTGCATGACCAAGGCCGGGTACTGGTGTGATGATGCCCAGATAGCTAGCCTGGTGGTAGAGAAGTTCTACAGCGACACGGCGCCCCCTGGCATTTTTGTTCAAATTTCAACTCTCACCGAAGGACACACCAAGCAATGAACGCAGCCACTATACCCGCGATTATAATTCCGTATCGCCGCGAACCCTACCTAGAAACCACTCTGACCAACATCGCAGAAACCGCAGACCACCCATACCGGCTTTACCTGGTGAACGACGAACCAGACTGCGGCCACGTGCCAGCGCTGCCGCGAAAAGCGCCTGCCTGCGTAGACGTCATTCACCTAGCCAGCCGCGGGCGTGGCCTATCGTACGCGAGGCACCTAGCGCTCAAAGCAGCAGAAGCCTCAGGCCATCATGTCGCAATTCTGCTAGATGCGCACATGTCCTTTTTTTGCGGGTCTGCTTGGCTATCACGTATGCACCAATACGGCCAAGACAACCCCGATACGTTTGCCTGCGCCATCTCGCTGCGCGGTCGCCCAAACAACATGCTAGCAGCCCACCACCTGGCGCACGGTCGCGTTGAATGCGGCGCCAGATTGATCGACCGCCAGACAAACAGCGAAGGCCGCCGCGAAATCTTCGCCCGCCGGTGGTCGGATAATCGCGACATATCGTATGCCCGCGATGTCGCGTGCCCGCTCGGCGGCGCTTACGTGCTGCGAATCTCGACTTATGCGGCTATCGGCGAACCCTGGCGGCTGCATGTTGGATGGGGGTGTTCCGAGCAACTCGTAGCGCTGGCCTGCTGGTATCTCGGGTACCGATGCCGCGTTATACCCGTACCCGCATGCCACATGTACCGCGATCAATCCCCACACCCGCAGAGGCTATGGCGCGTGCTGCACAATTCGCTACTATTGGCGCACCTATTCCTGCCAGAGGACGAAGAAGACGCAGCCGCGCGATGGCTCAGCCAGTACAAGCCACACGAAGCCGCTAAAGCTGCGCAGCGACTACCCGCGGACGAAATCGCCCGACTTCGGCAGCTCTACCACCCAGACGGCGAAGACGCCGCCGCAATTCGCGCCCGATTCGTCGAGGTGGCGCAATGAGACTCGGGCTGTATGTATCGCATGGCTCAGGGGTGCCGGAAACCATTCGCGCGGCTTGCCTAGATCAACTTACCCAAGCAGGTTTTGACCTGGTCATCTTCGTGGTACCGGCACACCTCAGATCAGAAATCACCGACAGATGGCCGTCCAGCGCCATACACATGGTGGATCAGGAATGCGTACGCCCGTGCCTACTGGATCGCTGGCATAGGATAGACACCGGCCTGCAAGGCATACGCAGAGCGCATCCGGTACACCTGCTCGAACACGACGTATACTACCCAGACGACTACGCGAAACGCCCCCGCCCCGACCTCCCCACCGTGGCTACTTACATGCCCGCCGTGCGGCTAACGCGCACAGGCTGGGGCACCGCTCAGGAGCTGTCTTCGACTTGCTGCGCGCGCGCTGGATATCTCAGGCAAATCTCGCGTCGCCGCTGCGAAACGCTAGAAGCCGGGAAGAGACAAACCGTAGACGAACCAGGGAATGCCCCCCGGGACCCAGGGAACGCGGCGCTACTGAAATACCCGGGCGTTCCGGTGATCGACATCCGGCACGGCAACAATTATACAGGCGATCGCACCGCGCAACATACGCACCATCCTGAATTAGGAGACTTTGCCGCGTTCTGGCAAATCATCAATGACGCAAAACACACAGAAAAGGAACCGACACCATGAACACCATCACACGAATCGAAATTATTAACGCAGTGGCAGAATCTATCGACGCCAAGACGTACCTCGAAATTGGCGTGCGCAATCCCGCTGACTGCTTTGACCGAATCGCAATTCCGCAGCGATGGGGTATTGACCCACGTGGGCCGCTTACTTTCGGCCCACGCGAACACAAAGGCACGAAAGACACCCAACCTGTCCGGGCATTCGTTCGCGAGACTTCCCATGACTTTTGCGCAGCGCTGACGAAAGCCGCCCACAGCCGAAAGCGATATAGACCCGCCGGGCGAGGCACCGTACCAGCACCAAAACCAGGCCAGTATGACGTGATTTTCATTGATGGCGACCATACCTACGCCGGCGCCGTGGCAGATTTTGACTTGGCCTATGACCTGCTTTCGCCTGGTGGCGTGATGGTCGCGCACGATTTATTGCCAGCAAACGACAACGAAGCTGCACCCACGAAACCAAACAACGGCAAGCCGTGGTGCGGTGAGGTCTGGCGCGCTTGGCGCGATAAAGTTTTGCACCAAGAGTCACACTGGCGCTCAGAGATCGCAAACACCGACCATGGCGTGGGAATCGCGCGCAGGTATCGGGATGGTGAACCTATGCCCGCGGAACCGATAAAGATTGAAAGTCACGAAGATTTGCGCGGCGTTTCGTTCTATCCTGGCCCTGGCATCGCTCACGTGCTGAAAAAATTACTTAGGCTCTAACGCATTTCATCACCAGACCTTAGCTTCGGTATGGCTATGCCACGCAAAACGTCTCAGCGGCGATGAAAACGGCCTTCGTGCCGATTCTGTGGGTAGGGTCGCAGACGGGAGACCCCCCCCGGGTAGGTTCTTCCAGACCCGACCGGGCCGGGCGACCGA
>Ga0208899_1000369_pt1 | contig 33258 bp, 53 predicted proteins | sample VirMetDEL_Nov_24_FD_184518 | JGI IMG/M metagenome (GOLD analysis project Ga0208899, IMG submission 184518) | Aqueous microbial communities from the Delaware River and Bay under freshwater to marine salinity gradient to study organic matter... | ecosystem: Environmental > Aquatic > Marine >... | reverse complement strand
ACTGATCCATCAGCAAGTTTTGTTACTGCAATATTTGATCCTAATTGTGAGTCAGTTACATTGCCAGATAAATTTGAACTTAAATAACCTGTTGCATCTGCTAAATTAAAAGCAGGAGTAGTATCTGATCCTCCAAGAGAAACTGACACACCACCAAAATTTACTGAACTATTAGATAAAGAACTATTACCAATATTACTAAGGGTGTTATTTGAGGCATTGATTGTTTTGTTTGTTAAAGTATCAGTAGAACTTTCTGTAACAACTGTGCCATCAATAGCTAAAGTAACAGTTGATCCTGTCGCTGAAGTATTAATACCTGTGCCACCAGTTAAAGTTAAACTTTCACTATCAAGATCAATGTCAATACTGCCAGAGTCAGTTGTTATATCTAAATCTTGTGCTGTGACTTGACTATCTACATATGCTTTTATACTTTGTTGAGAAGCAACAGCAGTAGCACTATCACTAGACATATTATCTTCATCTTTAAAAGCTGTACCACTTATTCCTGTGTTTAAAATAGGAGAGGTTAATGTTTTATTTGTTAAAGTTTCTGATCCTGCAAGAGTAGTAAAATCATTATCACTTAATGCTGTGTTAAATTGTGCTGTAGTACCTGTGAGAGTATTGTTGGCTAGGTTAATTGTTTTTCCAGTTATAGTTGCTGTTCCACCATCTACATAAGCCTTAACCGATTGCTGAGATGGTGGCAAAACTGATGAGTTACTTGCCATGTTATCTTCATCAACAACTGACACACTTGGATTAACATAAGGCGATCCAAGATATAAAGATATAGTTGAGTCAGATGCAGATATAGTTCCACTTGCAAAAGTTAAAGTAGTGTTAGGCGAAGAATAAGCACTAATAGAAATATGTGTAAATATTGTGCCAGTATTTGCTCCAACTATTTTTACTCTTCTTCCTACATGATGCGTTGAAGTTACATCGGCAGCAATCGTAACAGTTGTGTTTCCAGTTCTTGTTACTGTTGTTGTTCCAGAGCCAGTTCCAACTTCAAACCACTCTTTGTCATTCCAAACAACTCTTGATTGAGCCATCCCTTCTCTAGCTGTGTTATTAACACCACTAGGCAACATTGATTCAGCCCACCCATTAGGTACTGCTGCATTGTTATCATCTGCTGTTGTACTCCAAGTTGAAATTTTGCTCATTGTGTTATTCCTTTAAATTCATTTTCATATTTTTTTTGTATTGCTTCTTTATCTTCCATTTTATTTCCACCGACAAACATTGGTGCTACTAATAGTTTCCAATTTCGTAAAGCAGCAGGACTGTTGGCTAATTGCACCATTAATTCAATAGAGTTAGGAGCAGTTAATATTTTTCCTAATTGATCCCAATTACTATTAGCGACAATATTATCAAAAATTTGTAAAGGAGCAGTTACATTAATTTTTGCAAGTTTTGATCCCATTCCTTCTTGCATTTGTGTAGCTTTTGAAGTTATAGATTCTCCACCAGAATATTTAGAAGTAGCATTCATAGTTTGTAAAAATCTTTCAAATCCTTTTATAACTTTAGCAGGATCTTTACCTTGTGCATTAGCAACACCTGTTAATACTGCTTTTACTTGTTTCTGCTTGTTAGATGTTCCATAAAATTTTTGAAATATGTTGCCACCCATATTTTCAGCAATTTTAATATTGCCTAACATATCACTAAATAAAGCCTGTGCTAATTCTGGAAACAATTTGTTATCTATTTTATTTAATTCTTTTGATAATCTACTAATGCTAACATGATCTTGTTTGCCTAATAAAACTTTTTCAAGCAATCCCATTGTTGCATCTTTATTAAAAGCAGATGTTGCATCATCTAAAGGAGCAATAATTTTAGCTCTTAAACTTTCATAAACTGCATTACCAGTTGTATAACCATCAAGATTTTTAAGACCTACATCAACATAACCTTTAATCTCATAAAGATAACCAACCATTTTATCGTTACCTTCTCTTTTATATTTTTTAATATCTTTAAATAAACTTTGAGAAAGATCTTGTAATGCCATTTGATCTTTACCTTTAATCTGATCTGCCATATCAGATAATGCTTTAGATTTATCTTTTGTTATACTTTTACTTTTTGATAAATTAAATAAAGTATCATAAACTGCATTTGTAGCTTCTGTTCCAACAAGAGAAGCATCAAATTCTTTAAAGCCTTTTTTTCTAGCAATCTTATTAATTCTAGTTAATAACTTAGATCTTGCTTTTTCTATATTTTGAATTGTATTATTCGTAACATCAAGATAACGAAGATTACCTGCACCAAAAAAGTCTTTAACAAATTTTTCAGATTTTTCTGATAATACTAATTGTCTATTATTTAATCCTAAAAAATATTTTTTACCACTATCTGATTGTGCTACTAATTTTGCTAATTTAATTAATGAGCCATCTCCTGTTGCTTGTGCAAGAGCTTCAACACCTATTAGTGGAATGTTATTATTTTTTGCAAATTCCATTAATTCTTTTGCGTCTTTAATTTTACCTTTTTGAATAGCAGTTTTAACACTTGTATTAAATTGATTAATAATGCTTGGATTTCTTACTCCTGCTAAAACAGTTAAACCAACATCTAAACCTAATGATGTAATTAACGCATGGCTTTCATCCATTCCAAATCTATTAAGAGCTTCATTAACACCACCTGCAAAACCACTTATTCTTGATGCAGTTTTACCAAAAGGTGCTGCCATACCAAACCATTCAGCAGGTGTTTTTAAAAATTCTCCAACTCCTGTTTCATATTCATTTGTTGCCATACCAAGAGCATCATACACAGCATTATAATATTTATCTTTCCACTCTGGACTATTAGGATAAATACCTTGTTCTAATAATCCCATTTTTATTTCATTTTGTTTACCTTGCGATAACATATTTTCTGCACCAGAAAATGCTGCTCCTTGCGTTGGACTTTTTATTGCTGCTTTTGCTTCTGAAAAACTTGGTAAAAAAGGAATGTCAATATTTTGTGTTTGTTGATCTGGATGATAAAATCCTAATTTTTTACCTGCATAATTTTGTCCCATGTTTAAAAGATTTAGCAAACTTTCTGGCAAAGAAGGAATAGTTGCTATTGCAGATGATCCTGCTTCTTTTACTAATCTTCCTGCATCTTGAACATAGTTTCCTGCTGTTTCAATATTTTTACTTACTTTACTTTTTGTTGGTTGATCTGTAAATTTAATGTCATCATTAATAACTTCTTCTTTTAATGTTTTTGGTTGATCGCTAAAAACTATTTCGCCCATTTATGCTCCCACCGAAAAATATTGGTATTTACCATCTTTATAAATTTTAAATTGTAATTTATCATCTTCATCAACACCCATGTATTCAGCATTAGGATAATCCTTTAAAGTATCTTCAATAACTTTTGTGCTATCTGTGTATTTTATATCATTATCATCGTAGTATGCTTTAATTTCATCTTTAATATCGCCTTGAAATAATTGATTTTCGTCTCTAAATTTTTGTTGTATTTTTTTCCATCCTCTTTCAAGTGCATAAGCAGACATATTAGGATCTTTTTCATACATCTCATCTAAATAATTATTTAAAAGATTGTTTTCTTCAATAACTCTACCATTCATACTTTGTGCCATATTAACAATTAATTGATTACCAAGAGGACTATTGCCAATGTTAGCAGATATTTTCATAAAGTATGCCATCTCTCTATCTGAAACTGCACCTTTAGTTTTTTGAACTTGTTGCATAACAAATCGACCTGCAACAGAATTTAATGCTTGAGTAGCACCCATATTTGCTAAATCTAAACCAGATAAATCAACTCCTAAACTATCTGCCCATCCTTGCATATCAGCTAACAGTTCTGCTGTTTTTCCTGTTTTTGCTAATTCAGATAATTGCACAAATCTTGCTAATGACTGATTATCTATATCAGCAGCATCAGCACCAGAAGAAAGTGTATCAACTGTTTTACTAAAAGCATCTCCTCTTGACTTAAACCAAGATTCAGTTCCTTTATCTGTTGATTGATCTATATTAACATCAAGTTTTGTACCACCACCTGTACTCATTATTTCTGGTTTATTTAAAGTTTCATTAAATCTTGCAGGAACATCCTCTGGAATACCATAAGCCTTTTTTTCTTCTGCTGTCATAGGTCTAAAACTATGTTGTGGATTTCCAGAAGGTTGATAATTTTTATAAATTTGACTTTGGACTAATAAGTTATCCATGTAGGCTTTTTGCTGTGCTGCAACTGACGCATCGGCTGCTGCTTGAGATTCATTACTTCTTTTTAAACCCATAGCAAGTGCTTGACCTGCTGTAATAGGAACATCAGAATAACCACTAGCTTCTAATAACCCTTGTGCCATTCCTCTACCTTTAGGAGAAACAAGATAATTTAATAAATTATTTTTTTGATTTGGTGGTGTGTTACCTGTACCTGTACCTGTTTGTTTAACACCATCATTAGCAATACCTATTGGTTTTTGTCTATTTGATGGTTGATTTAATAATGATGGTAAATTTCTTTTTTTTGGATCGCTACTATGACCATAAATAGCACTATAAGATTTATCATCTATAGGAGCATAATTTAATGCACTATAATTTCTGTTTTTAAAAAATTTTGGATTATAACCACCTCTCATATAATCAAAATTACTAGCAATACGATTTCTTTCAAATTCATCTGAAAGTTCTGGGCGATAAAAATATTCATCTCTGCCAGATCGACCATAATAACCTTTTGGCACATTTTCAAAAGGTGAGCCTTTTTTCTTTTCCCTATTATAACCACCACCTTTTTCAAATTGAGAATATTTAAAAGTATTAGCCATTAAAAGAATCCTCCAAGTATGCCACCTGCTGCTGCACCTAGACCACCCATGCCAAAGTTTTTAGCAAGATCATAACCTTGCATTGCACCACCAAGTAATCCTGCACCAGTATTTCTAAATTGTGGTTTTGTTACTGATGTTGTTTGTGGAACTGATGCTCCAATAGAGCCTAAGTATTCTCGTAATTTGTAATATGGTTTTTGTTGTTCAAAATCAAAACGAGCCATAGCATCTTGTATTTGAGCCATTTCCATTGCTTCTTTTTGCTGACCAATACCACCTAATGCTTGAATGTCTTGATAATCTGCTGCTGCAAGTTGAGGAGCAATTGTTGTTGCATTAACCATGTTTTCTCTTTCACGATTATATTGATCGCCAAATACTTGCGTTCCTAATTTACCAAGTTCACTAGCCAACACTTCTTGGTTAGCTCCACTTCCTAATCTTCCTGCTTTGGAGAATTGTGATTGAACACCACTTGTTACATCTCCTGCTATTTGATCGTAAAGTTGTTGAGAATATTTATTAGTGCTAGGATCTAAATAATTACCTTGTAAAATATTATTTATTTCGCTTTGAGAACTTGCCAGTAAAGGATTATTCATTGCCCTGTTTGTAGCTAATTGCATTGCTGCATTACTCTCTGGTGCAAAATCTGTATATGTTTGATTAGGATAAAAGTTAGGAGAAGTTGATTGAAACAAATTTTGTGCTTGATCGAATGCTTCTGTTACATAAGGTTTAACAAACTCCGATGGCTCTGATGCAGTCGTAGTTGTTATGTTTTGTGGATTACTTCCCTTTGACATTATATCTCCTTATTAAATAAATAAATTTTTTGTTCATATCCTTTTAATTTCCTTGCCCACCCTTTTCGCCCTGCAACTTCTATTGCTTGACACTTATTAAGTTTGGCAAACTTTTCTATTTCTGTTTGAATTGGCTCTAACCAATTATTTAAGTTGCTACCTCCTGCTAGGAAATAACGACAAATCTTTTTTTGTGGATACTGTGCAACTTCTGTTACAACTGCACATTCCACTTTTTTATTCCAACTAATAAAGAGTTGGAAGCTGTTATTAATTAATCCTTTTAAGATGTCATCTGCTGTGTAACAGTCATCTAAAGCCTTTTTTAGTAAAGGCTCAACTTCATTCCATATTATATGTAAATCTTTTTCTGGTACTTTTAATATCATCCAATAACTACATAACCAAACTTCTGATCGGTATTTGAAGAACTGGCATGAGTTAGTGTTGCTGATCCATTTATTTTAGCTGAGACAAATAAATTTGTTTTAGCTGCATTTGAATTAGCATTTGTTGGCTCAAGAATAATAACAGAATTAACTGATATTCTTTCATCAACTAAAGTTGTTGTTGTTTGACTTGCTCGTAAAGTTACATTTCCTGTTGAGTTTAACTTTCCATCAAGTGTGTTGTTTACAGTATTAGAAATTAATCGTAAATGCTGTGCTTGGTTAGGCATTGACACAGGAACATTAAGAAATTGGTTTGTTGCCATTATCGTTTACCTGTTGGTCTAGCTGTTACATCAACACCAGACATTGTTAAAAAATTTCCAGTCGTTTTTACTCGTAGTCTATGATACCTACTTGATGATCGCATAGGACAATCGCCATTACTCTGAATAGAAACAGGACTACCTACTGTAATTGTCTCTGTTTGTGAGCTTCTTGTTATAGGAGTAACTGTAACTGTTACTGCTGATGAAGTTTTTGCATCTACTATTGGTCGAACATTAGTAATTGCACTCCTAGAATCTTTTGCTCCTTGAAACTCTGTTGTATCTATTGTTGCTGATAAACTTCCACCTAAAAATTTACCAAATTTTTTTTCTGAATTAAATCCTGCTAAACCATAAACACCAGAACTATAATAATAACTATCTAAAGTTTTAGGCAAAGCATCTAAATCGCCAAGTACATCTAATTTTTCTAATGTATCAAATGCTTCCTGTGATCCACTAGAAACAAATTGCAAGTCTAAGCCAGAGCCAGTTGCCCATTTATCTACTGAATAATTATAAATAAGTAATTTATTATTTATATCACTTGTGCCTTCTGCACCTGCTCCTCTATAAGACCAAACTGCAATACTATTGTTTGGATCAATAGCACTAGACACTCCATCCAAATCACTAGATAAATCATTAAAAAAATAATTGTCCACTTTACCATTACCAATAGGTGTTAAAGTATCTCCACCAGATAGTTTATAAAAACCATCTTGAGCTAAGAAAAATATTTCTGAGCCAAAAGAGACAACACTCTTAGGAATAAAAGCACCAATATTATCTGCTACTTTTGAAAACTGAAATATTAATGGAGTTCCGACATAATCCATTCGATAGATTGCTCGTTCCATAAATATAACAGCATAACTCTCTCCAGAAACAATTCCCATTACTGAGCCATGTGATCCCACAATATCTTGATACCCAGATTGTGTGTCTCCACTTGGAGTCCAATCTGAACTATCATTTATTGCTGACCATTTAACTCGTTGGTTATAAATTATTGTTTTTTCTAATTTATGAGTTTGTGATCCACCTGTTGCTGATAAAGTAATAACTGTTGCTGCTACTGCATTTAAATTTGTTGTTGCTAATTTAATGGTGTTAGCATCTATCTTAACAACATAATAAGTAGCTTTATCAACTAAGTTTGTTAAAGCAGTATTACCATTTCTATCATAAACAACTGTATCGCCAGTTAAATATCCATGACTACTAATTGTTATAGCATTGCTAGAAATAGTATTTGAATCAAAACTTTTCTTCGCTTCATACTCAGACACATAACCACTAAATACAAAGTCTCTAACAACACCTAAATATTTAACAGTAAAAGTAACTAGATCAGAAAAAAGAGAATCAGTTTTTTCGTTAAGTTTCTGTATTGGATCAGTACCATTTGAACAAATTATATTATCGCCAAATTGTGTAAAGCTCCAAAAATCTCTTGAGCCTTCTGTTGTCTTAGAGTTATAACCACCAGACTTTGATATGTCAGAAAAAGCCAAACCAGACATTCTATATAGTTTGCTTTGATCTCCTGCATAGTTTGTTGTTCCATCATCGCCAATACTAGAAAATAATCCAGTTGCATTATTTGTTAATGCGTTAGAACTTAAAGCTGTAAAACTAGGAAATGATTTATAACCAACTGCTAGAGGTATAACATTATCAACTTGTATTGATCCTGTATTCTCATAAGTTGGCAAATCTGCTTGTAGTTGTCCGAATTGTATATCTGGCATTACACCACCATTTTAGCTGACATCATTAAAGGAGCAGAAGATGTTCTACCTCTTTGTGCTGACTCATTGGCTGTCTTAACTCCTTCTTTATATAAAGCTGCCCAAACTTGTAATCGTTCATCATTCATAATAAATGGCTCACTCTCTGCCAGACAAGCATATAAATATAAGTCTGGAAAATTTGTTAAAACAAGATTGTCTGCATTACTTGATGACAAACCTGTTGGTCTTTTAAAAAATCCTAATTCTAAAACTTTTGCTGCATCTGGTTGCATACCTAAATATATCTTACTTCCAACAATCGTATATTTACTTGGTGTACCAGAGCCTTCTCCTGCATTATACAATCGCATAAAATCTGGAGGAGTCATATAAGTTAAAAATGTATAAGGGCTTGTTTGTAAAGCAACATATCTCATCTCAAGATAACCTGTTGGCAGATCATACGACTGAGTTCCAGAAACAGTTGTGATTGATGTATCAGTTGTTTCCATTTCTCTAATTCTAAGATCTCTTGCCATACGAGATTCTGCTAAATCAATAAAAGTATCTAAGTTAGCAGTTAAATCTGTTCTGTTTAGATAAGATTCTATCTCGTTCTTGAGAGTAGTATATGAAGTTAAAGCCATTATATATTTCCATTATAAGTTTTAAAAAATCTGTTGTCTGGATCATTAAGCCATTTTTTAAATGCTTCTTTATCCTTAATGCCACCTGCTCTATTCATAATTCCTTTTTGTGCTAATTGTTGCACAACAACTAAAGGAATAGAAGCAACCTTTGTCATTCCTGCGTGTTTACCTAACTCGCCTTGAAACTTTAGTGCATCATTACCTAAATTAGACTCTTTTTTATTCATGTCTATTAGAGGCTCAACATCCTGCACATCTTCAAAGTGATATTTATTCTCGCCTTCGTCAATGTGCATTCTTGTTTTTAAAGTTGATGCACTATTATTTTCGTCTATCCAAAGTTTTTTTGTCATACCATCTCGGTTGCGTATAAACTGCCACTTGTAGATGCTTCTCTGATAGCTCCAATTTTATCGCCACCACTTACTTTGATAAAAATAACTTCATCTTTTGGTAAATAAGATCCTCCATTAACAGTTGCAGTTGGAGATGATGCAACAACAAAATGACATCCTGCTGTTTTTGCACATAACATTACATAACTCGTATCTGCACTAAAAGCAGTTGAATTTGCTACTGATGAATCAGTAAAATCAATTTTATGTATTGTTTTTGGTCTGCCATAATATATTCCTGCATTAGCCATAATTACCCCATTCTTCTGATTACGAAAGTTACTTCACACTCACAAGCAGTTGAAGATGCTCCATCAGTAATCATTTCTATTGCTTGACCTTCTGCTACATAATTTGCACTTGAAGGAGTTGCAGAATCAACATCTCCTGCTGCTGATCCAGATTGTGTTACTGTAATTCCACCACCACCAACAGCTACTCCACCTATTTCAAAAGATAGACCTGCATCAGCAGAAGAAATTGCATTTTTAATTGTAGTATAAATTTTAATAATTTTTCCACTATCTGGAGCAGTTACAAAACTACTACCTGCTGTTGAAATAGTTGTAATTTTTCCTGTTAAAAAATAATCGTTTAATGTTCTCATGTGTTTTTCCTATTGTTCCGAGCATTATGCTCTTCAATAAAAAAAGGGAGGACTGACTCCTCCCCTTTTAATAAAAATATAAATTTATGCAGTTAATGCAAAAATACCAAAGTTGGCATTTGGAGATCTTGCTGTTAAAGTGTACTCAGTCAAAATCATTCTTTTTTCTGAGTCTCCTGTTTTAGCAAGTTCTTTAGTTTGGAATGGTCTTAAATAAGATAATTCCCATTTATCCATTTCCAAAATATCAACTCTGTTTTCTTGTTGGTGTCTGTTTGGTACGAAAGTTACTTCGCCAAAGTCTGATACATACACATCCACAGCACCGATAACTCTTTTATCAGCAATGTTGTTTGTGTTTGTAGCGATACCATTGAAACCAGAAGCAGTTTGCTTATGAGAAGCACTCATCATTACACAGTCTGGACTTCCACCAAGTTCAAAAGTTTTTTTCAAACCTGCTTTTAGTAAATCTTCTGTGAAAGCTCTTAAAGTTCCATTAGCATTTTTTTTAACAAGACCATCGCCATTCAAACCTGCACCAACTGCACCTGCTGCATTAGCATATGTAGTGTTGGCTGCTGCTGAATAGTTATCTGCTGCTGTTGCAGTTCCTGCAATATTGCCACCATACCAAGTTGATAAAGTTCCAAGCTCTCTTGCTGTTCCTGCAGCACCTGCTGTTTTAAAGGAATCTTGTCCCACGAGTGTAAACTCCATGTCCCTCTTCAGCTCTTTACCTGCTTTAGCCATTTGGTAAGCAAGTTCATCGCCACGACCTGCATTAGTAACTGCTTGGTCTGTGCCAGATACACCAATAACTTTGGTGCTTATTTGCTCGAAATTTCCGAGTCTTGTTGTTGCGACAGTAGCTAAGTTAGCTGCATCATCGCCTTCGATTTGTTTGTTCGCTGCTGCACTTGCTAATCCATCAGTTTGCCACTCATGGTTAGTTTGTGATGCAGATCCTGTGCCTGCGTTAGACATAAAAGGTGTTTCAGTAGGTGCTATGTTGTAAATAACATCTGCTAAATCTTCTTTTATACCAACACGAGTATAGGTTTGTACTGTATTATTAGGTACAGCCATAGTAATCTCCTATTCGTTAAAGTACATCTCCTTCAGCACACTTTGTGCGTCTTTGATATGTCCAGATTTTTTTAAGCGTGTCATTCTCTTGTCAACATTCTGTTTTTTATCAGAATCTTCTCTAATATTTGACGCATTAGATGAGACAACTCTAGGAGCTTTATTTACTTTATTGCCAGACAGTTTTGTTTTTTTCAGTTGGTTATATCTGTAAGCATCAGCTAACAATAAAACTGCTCGATGATCTACCATCATTGCAATTTCTTGATCGGTGTAACCACTTTCTTTTGCAAAACTAGAAAGTCTTTTAGTAAATTCTGCACTCTTATCTTTGTCTGCATAGACAGGAAGTTTTTCAGCTAAGATTTTTCGTTCTTTTGCAATGTAATCGTTATACACTTTCTCTTGCTCAGATCGTTGCTCTTGTTGAATACGCATTTGTTCTTGCTGTGCAAGATTCAATGTTTCTTTTTTTCTATCTGACTCTGCTTTTAATTTTACATATTCAGCAGGATCAGTTTGATAAAGATTATCCCAGTCAATGTTTTGTTCTTGTTGCTGCAAATTTTGAGTTAAAACTTGTAATTGTTCAGCATATTGATTGCGAGAACTTTTGACTGCTTCAAACTCTTTCTTTAAGCTATCCTGTAAGGACTCAACTTCTTTTCGTTGATTACTTAAATCCATTGTTTTTTTGGTATAGTCGGATTCCCTAGAGTAACCTTTCATCAGCTCATTGAGATTAACTTTTTGATTATTACCATTTACAGTAACATCATATAGTGTCTCTTCGCTTTCAGTAGAGGCTTCATTGTTATCTACTATTTCATCTACATCTAAATTTTCTAATAAGGGATCATCGTTGTCTTGTTTAAGATCGACTTCTCCTTCTTCTGATTTAGCTGTTTCAAGCTCTTCGTTCCTTGCAGTCTCTTCGTTTTGTAATAGGGTAGCGAATGCTTGTGTTGTTTCTTCAGTTTTATAAGTTGGTTGCGAAACAACAGACTCCTCTTGAGGTGTATCTGCCATTGTAACTCCTTTTATTGATTAATCTGTTTGGTGGCTAATTTGCCAGTCTCCATTACAGATTGCAGTTGCACATGAAGGACACCTAACATTTTTCTCATCATGTAGATTTTTTCTCTTCCTTCTGTGTCTCTTATCGGAGAGTTAATCCATTCTTGGTCTAACTCTTGCGAAACTTTTTGTAAGGCTTCAATATATATTGGATCTTCCAATATGCGTTTTGCCTGTTGTCCTCTTTGTATTTCTTTTTCTTTATCCATTATCTGTTATATAAATTTGGATTGCCAAAATTAAAACTGCCTGTACCTGCTTTTTTTTCTTCTTTAGTATAATTTGCAGGTGTCGATTGATTTAGACCAAATCTTTCAAATGGATTAACACTTGTTGCTCCAGAAGCTACTGCATCATCAATAACTTGTTGCTCTGTCATTGCTCTTGCGTAGTTTTGTTGATCGTTAGTTCTATCTCTTTCATTCTTAGCATCAATTTGATAATTAATTTCACTTGCATCAAATTGTTGATTGCCTGTCATTAATTGATTAGCTGCTTGTGCATTATCAATTATTTGCATAGGATTTTGTAAATTATAAACTGGCTCTCCTTGTTTATTATTCGTAAAATTGTAGCCAAGTTCATTTAATCTTTCTTTCATAAATTTATTTCTTATGTCAGAACTATCTAAGCCTAAAAATTTTAATCCAGAGCCAAACATTCCAAAATTCATAGGATTATTTAAAGTATATTGACCATCTTTGCCTGTCATGTAAGCACCTGCACCAGTAAGATAATTTAAAAATTCATAATCATCCATTTTTTTCATATCATCAATAGAGTAATATTCTCTAGGAGGAGCATCTGGATCATCATCTCGTTGTTCATCATAAACTGATTGACCAAATTGTTCTACTGGCTGACATATACCATCAACTAACATAAAACCTTCTGGACAAGGATCAACAGGTGTGTCTGGTACAGAAAAATCTAATTGTGGATTTGGAAAATCTGCACTAGGATCTAATTCGCCTAAACCTTCTTGTACTGTTCGTAAATCATATAAAGGATTACGAAATTTACCTGCACTATTAACATTAGGTGTAGAGTTAAGTTTACCACCAAGATAATCACTTATTACTGATTGTGCTTCTGAGCCTTGCATAAAAGGTGTAAATTTTGTTGCCATTAATTCATTCCTTGTTGTAGAATTTTAGAAGCTAATTTTTCTTTTTCTAATTGTGATACATTTTGCTCTTTCACAACTTGCGTGGCAAGTTTCTGTTCATCGAGATTCATTTTTTGCATCTTAAATTCATTATCAGCTTCTAATTTTCTATTTTTAAAATCTGCATCTGCCATAGCCTTCTGTTTACTAATTTCTATTTGTTGTGCTGCTAACTGCAATGCAGGATCTTGTTTTTCTTCTTTAGGTGGTTGAGGTGGTTGCTGTGAAGGATTGTTAAAGAATTGCGTTGCATCTTTATAACCACTATTTTGCAAGTAAGCCTCAATTGTATTGTAAATTGTTTGTGGAGTTACCATGCCCATTCCACCTTGTTGCTGTATCATTTTTTCTTGCACATTTAATACTTGTTGTAATACTTCTAATCGTTGATCTTGGTTTCCTGTACCGAGTCCAACTTGTGTAATACAGTCATAATGTGAAGTCCATTGACGAGGATTCATGGGAATAAACTCGCCTCGTAATTTAACTATTCTTTCTTGATCTTGATACTCACATATTACTGCTAATATGTTTTCAAAAATATCTTTTACTCCATCAGCGAATGATCTTGCAATTAATTCTATTCTTTGTGTAGAACTATTCATCATTTGATTAACTGATTGTGCAGTTGTATGTGATTTGTTAATTGTATCTGGATTTAAACCCATTAATTGATTGGGTACTCCAGATCTTTTTTCTTTTAACTGGTCAATCTTTTGTAGCATCGCCAAACCATCATTTAAAAAGTTTGGAGTCTGTAAAGGTGTAACAGCATTAGGCGATTTTACTCGTACAATGCCACCTGCTCTTGAAGTAAGTAAATCATCTAGGTTTGCTTGACCATCAACAACAATTGTTCTTGCGTTATTTTGAAAATACATATTATCAAGGGTGTTACGCATGATTGTTGTACTCATCATTTGCACATCAGCTAATAAATCGTACATGGATAGACCAAAAAACCTAAAAGGCATTGGTATTGCTACACACATAGCAAAAGGCATTTTGTTAATGACTTCATTTTCTAAAATAATGTAATTATTATAGCCACTACCACCAACAATAATCTTTCTTAGCTCTCCAATGCCATCGCCATCCATATCAACCTTCATGTAGCACTCAGTTATTTGTACTACTCTCTGGGAGGGATCAATATTAGAGATTTCAATGTCCATTGATGGATCATCATAGCTTCTTCTTACCATTGCTTCAGTATTAAAGACATCTTGCTCACTACTAGGCAAACTTTCAACATCTTTTTTGTTAAAACCCATGTCTATTAGCTCAGAAACAGTTTTTGTTACTCTGTGAGCTATAAAATTACAGTCTTTTAAGTTTTTTGCTCTTGGAGACACCAATATTTCTTCTGGTGGTACAGGATCTATCTGGCATCTGCCATATTCCTTAACTCTTTTAACTTCACAATTGTAAAAAAGACCTTCATCTTCTTCTATTTCTTCTACTTCAACAATTTCAACCTCTTCATCAATAAGTAATGCTTGATATTGTGTCTCGTCTAAGTGTTCATAATGTTCTTTTTTCTGCTCTTTGGATGTTTTCCAATAAATTTTACAAAAACCATTCTTCTGAAGTAGTGCAGTCTTAAACATAGAGTGCAAAATCTCAAAACCATTGTTATCACGATTAAATATAAAATTGCAATAGTCAGTAATTTGGTCAGCATATGGTACATCTTCAGCTTGTTGTGGCTCAAAATTAACCATTTTGTCAGATTGCGTAAACATACGCATTAAACTTGGCAATATTGACTCTACAACCTCTAATATATCTTGTGATACAACTGAGCTTCTGCCTTCTGTCTCGTTACCTAAAGGCTCTCCTAAATAATATTTAAGTGCTTCTTTGCGTTGCGTTGATAAATCACTATCATAAAATCCAAGAGAGCTTGAGATCTCTTGTGAGATTAATGCGAGTAATTTTGATTTTGATAATTTTGCCATTCGTTAAATAATTCCTGCGTTGTTATATTGTAATTTTGTTGTCCATTCGCTTGACTGATTGTTTCCTACTGCAAAGTACCGAAAAGCATCAGAAGCATGAGAAGTCCAATCGTGAACTGTTTTATTTTTTAATTCGCCTCGTTCATTACTTGCCCATCTGTATTGACGAAGAGCATCGAGTCCATGTTTTGTTTTTTCATGGTCAAACCAACACCTTGATAAAACCATTCTCACAGCATTAATACCATCTTCGACAGAGAGCTTTGGAACAATAGATGTTCTCATCCCTAAAGACTGTGCAGTCTCTACTCGTGATACACCAGTTCCAAGTTCTCTGACATTTGCATCATGTGGGAGGTAATGCGTATCGTAAATATATTTTTTTTCATCAAGAACAGTTGTGTAGTATTCTAAACTTTCTCCACTATCTTCATAGTAATCTATAATATGGAATGCACTTCCTTTTTGTTGCACAAACCAAATAGCAGTTTTATCTGCCATCCCAAGATCCCAGTAAGTATTAACTTTAATACCAGTCTCATAAGGAACTTTTGTAATTCTTTTTTCTTCTTCTGCTTTATTTAATCCTTTTGCATAGATTGAGCCTATGGCTGCACTATCAAAAGAGCATTCAAATTCTGCTTCATATACTTCTTCTGGCATTAAGGCTTTTGCTTCATTAAGTTCTAGCTCAGAGATAATGTTTGTATTACTTGCTTTAAATATTTCTGCATACCAATCTTCTTGGTGTAGAGCATGGTCATATAACTGGTGAAAGCTGTTGTGACCTTGAGGAGTACCAATCGCTATCATAAAACCTTCTCTATCAGATAAAGCAGGTCTAATTACTTCAGTCCATAGTCTAGGAGGCATTTGAGCCACTTCGTCTAGGACTACACCATCAATATATAAACCTCTTAAACTGTCTGGTCTTTCACATCCTAGTAATTGTATTCTTGCACCATTAGGTAAATCTGCTCTAAGCTCAGTTTCGTGGTAAGTAACATCTGGTAAGACACCAGTATATTCTTTCACATAATCCCAAGCAGTTCTTTTTGCCATTGAGTATGTAGGAGCTAGATAATAATATCTAGGTCTTGGCAATGTATTCTGCATTGCTTTTTTCAGCAGTTCATTAATACAGAGAACAGTCTTGCCAAATCGTCTATGACAGACAAGGACATTAAATCTTTTTAAATTCTTATGGACAGCCTTTTGATGTTCTCTTGGCTTATAAGGTATGACAATTTTCAAACATCCTTACTTTCCTGCTCTAAATAATCTTTCATACTGGCAACATCACTTCCTTTAACTTGACCTCTACCACTAGACTCTGGAAGCTGAGTTTTTTCATTCATCGCTTTTACTAATTCTGCGAATGGATCGTTTTCTTTTTTCTTTTTAGTTTTCTTTTTTTTAAGCATAATTAAATAATGGATTAACTGGCATTGAAGCAAATAGTTCTTCAAACTCTTTTAATAAATCTAATCTTTCTTTTTCAGTATTATATTTTTTAATTTCAATTCCATTGTCTTTTAATATTTGCAAAGTTTTTTCATCGGTGTTGTTTGGCACAATAGCACCTTTAAACTCATTCATTTGCAATGCTCTATTTGGTTTTATTTCAAAATATTCAGAAGGTGTATTTGCAAGTTTTTCTAAAAACTTTATAACTTCTTGTTTTGTTGCTTCTGAAGTATCTGGATAAAATTCTTTAAAGTTTTGTTCAATAGAATATTTTTTATCGCTAAATATACTATTAAAATTATCTCCTAGTTCATAACTTTTAGGATCTAAATGTTTATTTTCTTTGGCAAGTAAATCTGTAATTCTACTTAGTTCTGTATAAAGATCTGATTTAATATCAGACATTTCTTCGCTAGTAACAAAAGTATCTCTTGCTTCAGACAATTCTTTTTTATTTTTAAACTTACCTCGCATTGTAGCAGCTAGGTTGCCTATATTACCACTACCACCAAATCCTTCTTCTTTACCTGCATTTGTTTTCATGTGTGCTAACACATTTTCTAAAGTATGGTCTTTGTATTTAAGTTTGCCCATAGGAGTACGACCTGCAACAATTTTTTCTTTGCCTTGAACACCTATTCTTTCAGCTAAACTTTTATTCCATTCTTTGTATTCTGCGTTTAATTCTGGTGTCCACACCTCATCTAATAATCTTTTATAAGCATATTTATCTTCAGCTAAATTAAAATCTGGTAGCAATCCTTTTTCTTTTAAGAATGCCATATCCAACATATCTGTTGGCAAGTTATTAATGCCTTTTTCAATTATTTGATTATATAAATCTCCTGCATAAAACACAGCTTGGTTTGATCCATCATCGAATTTAAAATCTGATATTTTTCTATAATCATAACGAATATCATCAACTTCAAATATGTCTGAGAAATAATCTATGATCTGATCCATTTCATTATCAGCATATATTGTTCTAACAAGAGGGTATCTCTGCGTGTAAGCATCTCCCTTGTAAACAGGATTATTCTTAGAAGGTATCATTAGCTCTGGATCGCCAACTAAAGTTATTTCGCCAAACTTCATTTCTTCTATATTTTCTGGAACAACTGCTAAACTTGGTTTTGGCATACCACCAATATTGTCGTAGTTTTGTATAGCATCTGCACCTGTGTTATGAATAACAGCCATGCCTTTGCCTTCTTCATATGTGCCTAATATGCCTTCTTTTATATTAGACTCTTCTTCTAAATCTTTATTGTATAATATTTGTGGTTTCTCAATAGGTATTGATGGAAAGCCAGTATTTGTTGGTATTTCAATTTCTGGTATAGGAGTTACATTATCAGTATTTTCTATTTCTGGTAGTTCTCCTCCAGTCGAGTAATCGTCTATGTTAGGCTCGTAGATAGGAGTTGATAAAATGTTTCTTTTTTTCCATTCTTCTAAATCTATTTCCTCTGGTGCATCTGGTCTGCTATCCATTCCATCTGGTGTCCATGTAACTGCTTTGTTAATATGGTTGTCAATAATTTCTTGTGCAGAGTCTTTTGCTAATAAACTGTTACTGTTATCAATGATGTTTGGTGTTTGTGTTAATAATCCTGCTGTACCAATTCCTACTAAGGCTTGAGCATTATTTAATTCGTTCCAATAAGGTGCAGGGGATGGTTTAAATCCACTTGGTCTTATGGGGAAGTATGCTGCTCTTGTCATTGTAAAATCTCGTTAGGGGTTTGTTTTGTGTTGAAATAGCTCCCCTGCAATTTGCAGCCGAGCCGATGGGGTGCAGCCAAAAATAATTTATCAAATCAAACTAGGAAAAAATAAAATATCTGGAAGCTGACCAATATCTGACCAGTTACTTAAAAAGCTAGGGAATTCCTTACTTAATATACTAGGTAATATAATAAATTATTTATTTCTGTAATTTTTTTTAATTTTTTAAATAAAAAAATATATTTTTCACACGAGAGTACAGGAAAAGAAATAGTGTATTTCGTAAGCATTTGTTTTAATCCCTACCTTTTCTATCTATCCCTATCCATACCAAACCTTAACTAACCTCTAGTTTCATCCTATATTCGTCTATATCTAATCACTAGCCCAACTTATCTCTATCTTCTTATCGTCTGCATCAGTAATACTTAATGTTTGTTTCTCAGTACCATATTGCTTCGGAGCTAACTTACCTGCCTGCCATTGAATGTTCTTAGAGTATATCTCTAACAGTTTAACTTCAGCCATTGGTATATTCTTTTTATCCAGAGCATTCTCTATCTTCTCATCTACTTTACTAATCAGCATCTCTATCCCTGCCTCTTTAGCTTTGTAGTAAGCATCTCGCAGCTTATCATCTTTATCCATCCATGCTCTCCAACTAGGATAAGTAATACCAGATTGCATTGTTGCGTGTTTAATGCCAATGCCTTGAGATAAGAGTGTCAGTACATCTTTAACTATTGTTTTAGAATACTTGGAAGGTCTGCCCTTCTTTACTGTTACTTCATTCATTAGTGTAATGTAACTGTTGTATCATCTGTTAATTCAAATGGATCTACCTCGTTACCCTTCTTAAATGCTTCAGCAAAGTCTATAGCTTCTTGCTCGGTTTCAAAGTTGTTAAAGCGAATAATGATCTCTGGCTTCTTTGTCTCTGGATTTTTGACCATAAACATTGAGCAGTTAAGATCGTCTAATAATTTGTTCATATAATAAATATCGTATGTCTGTTGCTGTTAAGTAATGCGTGTGTTGTTTTATATCTTTAAATATCTTGATGATATAATCTGGCTGTAGATCTGCATAAGAACATACTAAGAAAAAGTCTTTGCTCCCAATCCATTCTTTTGCTTCAATCTCATATTGTCTATTCAATCTACTTTGCCATTGAAATTTGCCGAGAGCATCAGTTAATCCGAGCAACAAACAAGATTTCCATAGTTCTTGTTCTTGCATAAAAAAAAGCCATTCTAATAAATGGCTATAATAATTTTCGTAATTTAAGTGATTATATAAATTTCTATAGATTTACGATTCATTTGTTAATAGACACAAACATAGAACTTACATATCAAATAGCTCAATTAATTTATCAAGAGCAGATCTTAACTCATCCATTCTTTTCTTAGCAGGTTTACCTTCTATAATAACAAACCATAAGATCTTACTGTGATTACCTATCTCTTTATCAATAAACCTAAAGTCAGATAAAGCTGTTAAACTCTCCACCATATATTCTTCAGTAGTGCCATTACCTAAGTTCTCTTTTAAACTAGCAGTAAGTTTCTGTCTTATACCTGCTGCTTCAAATTTCTGTTCATATCGCTGCCCTGCCCAATATCTTTTACTATTATGTTCTCTGTTATGTATATCCAGTAAGTTTCTAGCATAATAGTTATCTAATATTGATTTATGTTCTTTCTCTAAGTGTCTATCATTACCATAATCACTTAGTCTCCACCGAGAGCCATCAATCTTTCTAACAAAAGTATTTGATTTATCATCTCTGATTAATTCCTGTCCACCAAGATCAATAGTATGTTTATCTTTTTTCTTTTTCTTTACCAAGCCTTGTACTCTTCTTCTGTTATTAAATTTTCTTTTTTCATCTGACGCACCATATCGTCAGTAATAGCTAGTAAACGCATTCCCTTTTTGACTGCGTAAACATAATCTTTATGTGATTTCTTTGGTTGAATACCAAAGTTATCGGTTACAGTTTTACTAGGTAACTCTTCTTCCCATCTTGCTTGATTTAACCATGTAGCAAAATGTGGAACAAACTTAGGATCATCTACTGATGAACATAATTCATTATATTTTTTTATAATTTTTTCTGATTTTATATCTTTTGGTATCTTTTTTAATGATGCTTGAGCTACTTGTTTAGAGCCTCTTTTGTATGTTAATTTATCCCATATAGTATTAAATATATCACTATCACTATCACTATCAGACGATATCGTTACGACATCGTTATTCTTCGTTCTTTTCTTGTTGTATTTTTCATTAGCTTGAAGAACTTGATCTTTCTTTTTTCTAGCAATTTCGTACTCTTTTTGCTGTCTTTCATTAAAGTAAGCATCAACACCTTCATCGTTTTTCTTTAAAATAAACTTTGATTTTAATATAAAGTATAGGTCTTTTTTCTGCTCTTCCCAGTTAGTTAAATCATCTGGATTGCACAATAAAGATAGTCGTGATAACTTTACGATATCGTTAGGTAATCCTCTTCCATTCTTAACTTGTGCATGAGATAATAATTGTATGTATATTCCTCTTTGCTGTGGAGTTAGATCTTGTGTACCTGTAATCCAAGACTCAACATAAAAATATAATGCAGGAATGTTATCACTAGCTGATTTCACAAGGCACTTCCTTTAAAACAATTAATGATCGTTTCTTGTAGTTAGCTTTTGCGAGGTATTGCTTTTGAACTAAAGCATCGACAATGACATATCCTGCACTTGTTGTTTCGTAACCAAGTCCTTTTTGAATGTCTCTGTAGGATGGAGATTTATTATTTTTTTTATAATAATTTTGTATGTATTGCTGTGTTTTTAACTGTGGTATTGTTAAATTTTCATCTAATTTTACAGTTTTGTCACATAATTTGCATTTTATTTGCATTTTTTGACAATTAATTATTTTTATATAATTTGTCAATTTTATTTGACTTATGTAAAAAGTTACAATAATTGGAAATACTTTGACATTTAATTCAAAAAGGAGTTTAAATATGCAAATGAAGTTATTAGACCACAAAAAATATTTAGATAATTTAAATTTATCAATAAAAGAAAATGGTCATACTCCTAGATCAATAGCTTTACTTACTGCTGATGCACCAATGGGTTATGGTAAAATGTCTCATCAAACAATTTATTCTATTATAAAAGGCGATACCGATGCAAAATTTTGGCAACTGCAAGAATTTGCTAGAGTTTTAGAAATAAAAATAAATCGTATTATTAGTGATAATATTGTTAAAACAGAAATTATTGAGAAGTATGATTATGAAAAATGTCATTTTGTACCTAGAAATTATAGTGAGCCAATCGAAGTTATTTATTTTTTAAATAATGCTACATTAAAACCAACACAAAAAGCATTTTTTTGGGGTAAATATACAGGTAATAATATTCCTGCTTTTTCTCTCATTGATTTTGACCACAAAAATTGGGTTAATGATGACAAATTAAAAGACAGATTAATTAATGTAGATGTATTTTTTCAATGTAAAAAAGATAATTTGTTTTATTATGGTCAAGTATTAGAGTTTAATAAAGATAGCACTTGCGTTTTTCAATGGTGGAAAAGTAAACACATAAATAGAGATGATTTAAAATTTAAAGAAAATGGCAGAATGATTTCTTATAAAGATATGTGGGTTAATGAGTTTGAACTTTTAAAAAATTGTGAATTTAAAGCTATTTATCCACGAATAACTACACACACTTTATTTGACGAAGATTATAAAATAGAACAAATCGCTATATAACTTTACTTTGTCAATATTGTTTGACAATTTCCAAAACTTTCAATAAATAACATACAAGTTACATAAGTTGCTCCTTATGTGACGATACATAACTGGCTAGGTGGCATTTGGTTGAGCAAGTGCCACCATTATAACCAGAGAAGGAGTTGTATGTTACATCTTGCAAAAAATAACATTACTCCAGAAGATATTAATAAATCTTCTGTAACTAAATTACCAACTATTATTTGCACAAAACAAGATTGGATTAATATGGATAGAGAGGAAGCTGTCCAAAAAGATTGTGCAGAAAGAAAAAAATTATCAAAACCATTTGGCAACAACAATATTTATGTTTGGTTAGGTATAGGTGTTGCAACAACTAAACACATAACAAATTTTAAGGTTTCATCATTAGCAAAATAATGATGGATTTGGTGGCTGTAATTAAAAAAATATTTTCATTTTTCCTCCCAAGAAATGAAACTACAGCCACCTACACAACTGTAAACTGGGAAGCTGAAGAACATAAAATAAAGGTTAAGAATGCCAACAGGCGATTACATAATAAATAATAAAAAATTACCAAGTGCTACCCAAGTTATAGGAAGATTTAAAAATGCTATGGGTTTAATTATCTGGTCAAATCAACTAGGATTAAAAGGTTTAAATTATTTTGATGAATTAAAAAAAGCAGGAAATACTGGAACATCATTACATGATTTAGCTGAACTTTATATATTAGAAAAAGATTATGAGTTACCAGACGATCCTATTGCCATTCATTGCTTTCAACAATTTGTTGAGTGGTGGGATAGTTTAGATTGTGAAGTTATCTGGACTGAAAAAAAATATACAAGTAAAAAATTAAATGTTGGTGGCTGTCCAGATTTATTAATAAGAAAATTTAATGTTGAAAAAAATAAAGATGAAACAATTTTAGTTGATTTTAAAACTTCTAAAGCTGTTTATTCTGATATGCTTATTCAACTCTCTTGCTATGCAGAACTAATAAAAGAAAATGATGGCATAGAAATAGATAGAGCAGTCATAGTACGATTTCCAAAAGATGATGATGAAACTGAAATAAAGAAATTTTTTAAAGATGATCTTGCTGTTGGTCTTAAGCAATTTAAACTTCTTAGAAAAGCATTTGATTTAGATAAAGACCTTAACAAAATATTAAAAGGGAAAAAATAATGGGCGATGAATTTCCAGAACAAGTTATTGAACAAGTAATTAATCCTATGCCTAAGAGTATAGCCACAGCAATCAATGACATAATGCTTAAATTACAAAAGTCATTAGAACATGATGCTAAGAATGATTATCAAAATTATACTTACACAAGTATTGATGGTTTTTTAAAACAAGTACATCCTGTTTGTGCTGAAGCAGGATTAATTATTGTACCACATGAACAATCAATCGAGATTAGTCCATCTGGAAAAAATTTAACAGTTGTTTATCAATATATCTTAATTCACAAAGAAGGCGATACATGGGATTTTCCAACAACTAAACATATTGTCGTGCCATTTGGTAATGGAACAGCAATGGGTACTGCCCAGTCTTATGCACTAAAACAATTTATGCGTTCTTTGTTCCAACTAAGCACAGGAGAGCAAGATGATTTAGATGCTTTAGAACAACCAAAAAATAGCCAGAAGAAAAAGAAACTAGGAGATGTATGACCGAAGAAAAAAAATTAGTTGAAGGACTATATCCTAAAGAAGGCAAAGTTGATTTTGTTAAATGTCAGCTATCAATAAAGAAAGATCAATTTACAAATTGGTATAAAAAGAAATTAGAAAATAAAGAAGATGAGTGGATTAACATTGATGTTTTAGTTTCTAAACAAGGCAAATGGTATTGTGCAGAGAATAATTTTAAACCTAAAGCCAATGCACAAGCTGAAGGCGATGATGCAGAAGATATACCTTTTTAATGTTAGAAGAATTTACAAAAGAACAGGTTGAGACACTAAAAAAGATAGCAGACAATCCTATTTTTAGAAAGTCTCAGCCTTTTCATGTAACAAAATTAACATCATTAGATGAACTAAAAATAAATATTTGTCATTTTTACGACATCACTCAAGATTTATTTTTAAGTAACAGAAAAGATGCAATTTTAGTACAAGCAAGAAAAGAATTTGTTCATCATGCAGTAAAAATTAAAAGAGTTTCTACTGAAACAATAGCAAAAGCTATGAACAGAGATCATTCAACAGTTTGTTATTATTTAAAAAAAGCATCTCCAGAAACAGATAAGTTGCTGCAATCTTTTAATGATAGTGGAGAAGATGACAACTAAACATTTTAAAATTTATGATGATTTCTGGTTGCCAGAATACACTATTGCTCAAACCTATCAATGTACTGTTTGTAATAGTTGGTATGGAACAGATATACATCACTTATCTTCTCGTGGAATGGGTGGTAGTAAAAATGATGCAAAAAATTACATCGAAAATTTAATTTGCTTATGCCGAAAATGTCATTCAACCTGCCATAGTAACAAAGAATTTAACACAAAAGCCAGAATAATTAACTTGCGAAACATTGCAGATAAATTGGAAAGTGAAGTTGATGGATAAAGGTATAAAAAAATATGATCCTCATGTGATTGCTGAAACAAAAATGAATGCAATTATTAGTTACAGAGAAGCTAAGAGAATGTTTAACTCTTTAACTAGAATTAAAGATGAAAAAGAAAAAGCAAGGTATTTACATTATCGTTTTTTATCTAATGAAAAACATAGTGTGGAAGATGCAAAAGCTAAAGCAAAAATAGATCCAGAAGTAACTGAGGTAAATAACAGATTAGAAGAAGCTGAAAAATTAATGGATGAAATGTTTGCACAGCTTGATCGCATCACAACAAAATTAGAATTAATGACAGATAGTAATGCCACAGCTAGAGCAGAAATGAAATTAGGTGGTTTTGTTACATGAATATTAAACTATCAAAAAAAGAACTTAGCGAAGTAAATCAAATTGCAAGTTTACGATGGCAATTATCAAGAGCTTCTGGTGTTGTTAATCAAAGAAAAGATAATAATAGATCAGATGATGATGTAGATAAACTAGGTTATGCAGGAGAATATGCAGTAGCAAAATTATTTAATCTACATTTTAATCCATCTATACTTGGCATTGATGATGGTTTTGATTTGTGGATTAATGATTTATCTATTGATGTAAAAACAACATTTTATGAAACTGGTGTTTTACTATTTAAAAGTAAAGACGCATTTAAAGCTGATGTAGGAATATTAGTAACTGCAACTGGTAGTCAAAATATATTTAAGATTGCAGGTTTTATATCTCAAAAATTATTCAAAGAAAAAGCACAGATATTTAAAGAAACTGGATATTGCATTCAGCAAAAAGATTTAATGCCAATAGAGAGGTTATGGAAATACACAAGACAACAGGAGTTAATTAATGAGTAAAGAAATAATTAAAATTATACAAAACGATGAAGGTGGCGAAAATCCTAAGACTAAGTTACCAGAAAAGCCATTATGGGAATTAACCTTTGATGATAATTCTACTAGAATTTTAGGTAAACCAAAAATAGAAGAGTATTTAAGCAAAGCATACGAAAATACAGTTCATCATTTTACTAGAAGATTATCTTTATTAAGAGATGAAAGAAAAATTGTTCAATGGTCTATTGTCTTTAGTGATTATTCCGATGTGCTTTTAAGCAGCATGGAGCTTTGTAAAAAATTAATGCTTGGACATCAAAGAAAAGATGAAGAGAAATATAAAGAATTAGAAGATGCTCTTGCTCAAAAAAATAAACCACAAAATGAGGTGTTGTTTCATCCTCCCAAAATAGATCCCTACCCACATTTAACACAAGACCGAGAGGAATTAGACAGATTACGAATAAAAGCCATTGAGGAGGCTAAAAATGAAGAAGAAAATACAGATATCGTGAGAGGAGAATACTAATGACAGCAGAAAGAAAACCACTAGAGCCAGTCTATTACAAGAAAGATTTGGCTAAATCATTTGGAATATCAACTAGAACTTTACAAACGAGATTAGATGAATTATATCTAAAACATCCCAATTTTGATTGTTTATCTCGTTTCATAGGTAGAAAACAATTTTTTACCTACAATGACATTGAGGAGATTAAACAGTTATGCTTACCATCTTTAAAAGAAAAGAAAGTCAATTCTGGCAAATCAGAGGCACAGTAAGAGTTGGCAGAAAAGTTAAAACAATTACGAAAGAATCAACTGGTACGACAAATAAAGCTGAAGCCAGAAGAATTTGTGATATGCGATATGATGAAATTAAGGAGTCTATTTTATCTGTCTTAGATATGACTTGGGAAGAATGTTTTGAAAGAATGTTAGAAAATCCAAAACATCATCCATCAAAGCAAAGAATGTCTGTATTTGAAAGAGTAAAAAAACTTGCAGGTAAATATGAGTTAAATGAGTTTAACGATGATTTAATATTTCGTTTAGCTTATGAACAGCATCCAGTTTTAAAACAATGGAAGGGTAAAAAATTAAGAGATTTACCTTATGCTGAAAGACAATTAGCTTCTTCTAAAAACAATACAGCTAATGCAGGTTTTATTTTACCAATATCAAAAGTGCTGCATTATGGAGCAAAACAAGGATGGTGTAATGATCCAACTATTGAGCATTTTGAAGTATTAAACGCAAGAGCAAGACATAAAGAAATATTTTCTATTGAAGATGTAAAGGCAATAGAAGAAAAATGTACTGATGAACACATTAAATTTTTATTTATTTTTCTAATATATTCTGGTTGCAGAATATCAGAAGCTCTTAATATGAATTGGAACGAAACAAATCCAGAAAATGATGATAGACCTATGATAGATCTTGAAAATGATGAATTAAATATTTTTATGTTTAAGACGCAAGAATGGATTACTAAACCAATGCACAAAAAAATTAGAGAATATTTAGAAAGAATTAATTACCGAGAAGAAAAATTATTTGAATGGGATCATTTACACGATAGACAAAATAATCCTTCTGGAATTCCTACGAGATGGTGGTCTATGTGCCAACAAGCAGGAGTTACATATAAAAATCGTCATGCGTGTAGGCATACTCACGCAAGTTGGTTAGGGAAAAAAGCATCGTTACAATCTTTAATGACTGCTGTTGGTTGGAAGAGTGCTAAAGTTGCACTTGGTTATGTTAAAACTGATAGAGATGAAGTTAAGCAAATGATTAATGGTTTACCAGAATAAGATATTTTTTGACCATTTCGTGACCACTCTAAAAAATTAATTTAAAAAATGGCTGTTTTCTGGGGTAAAATAGTTATCGATTATGCTTGATATACTCGGTGTCATAAGGTACTAATATAGATGTAATGAGAAAAAACAAGAAAAATTGGGAAATTTTTAGCAAGAGTTGGAAGGAAAACGCAATAGTATGCGACCATTTTCCGACCACTCCTGCTCTCGTTACGACCACTCATAACAGGGAGAATAATATGCATTGGTATAAAAAAAACTTAGCTAACACTATAACTGTTTTAGGTTTTAGCAGAAGTAACTGTGAAGATATTTTAATTGAAACTTTTGATTTTAGTTACAAATATCACAAACATTTCCAGAGAAAATCATTTGTTGATGCTTTGGCAAAAAAATCTGATTTGCTTAAAGATAAAGTATCTCAAAAAATTATTGATCTAAGAAATAAAGCTAAAAAAGTTTATAATAAAGGGGAGAAGTAATATGATTGTTGAAACTATGACTGAAGGTAAAAATAAATATCAAGTTGAGTTACTTAAAAATAATAACTTTAATAAAAAGTTTTTTGCTACTATTAATGATGTTGTGTATCTTATGTGTGATACCTCAACAGTTGCTTCTATAAATCAATTTGACAATAGAGTTTGTAAATTAGAAGATAATGGTTTTACTACTTGTGGTTTTCACTACGAAGTAGGTAAATTTATTTTACATTTTAAAAAAAGGGAGGTTAAAAATGTTTAATATTGAAAAAGAAAAAGAAAGATTATCAAAGGATAATTATAACAGAAAAACAGATTTACCAAAAAGATTACAACAAGTTTATGATACTTTAATGGATAATGGTATTGAAGTTTCTGATTGTTATTGGGAGGATTTTGACTCTTGGAAAAAAAGTGAGGGTGGTCAATGGTGGTTTGAGTTAGGAGGAACTATTGATGGTTATTCATGGAATGGTGGAGATATTGGTGGCTGTGGAACTATTACAGGATCAAATACAGGAGTTGTAGATATGATTAAAAATCAATCAATAGATTTGCACCTTCTTGATGGGGAGCAATATAAAAATAATTCAGATCCTACTTTAACAAAAGATCATCCAGATTATTGGGTAATTGATAAAGACTTTAATCCATATACAAAGGTAGCTCAATAATAAGCCATCTAAATATTATCTACTATCCAGTCTTTTAGTTCTGATCTGGATAGTAGTTCTGTGATAAAATTACCATACGAATTAACAATAGTCTCTTCTTCTTTTTCTTTTAATAAATACTGATAATATCCAACATGGAGAAATTCATGGATAACAACATTAACTGCATCCTTACCTCCCTTTTCCATTATCCCTTCATCAAGAAATATTTTGTATGGTGGTTTGCCTAAAAACATACCTTGCATATCTCCTACTTCATAGCTTAATTCGTGAGGAATTATAACTAACTCAACAGTAAAAGCACCAATGCTTACTTCTTTAGGCAGTTTAACTTTTTTCATTTAGTATTTAGGTTTTCTTGGCTTCTTTTTTTGCATTTTTTTTTCCTTTTTTTTAACAATAAATGGTGTGTTTGTGCATTCACCAATTATAAATGCACCAGATAACACTTCTACAATTCTATTTAGTTCTTCTTTAGATTGCACCGATTACTACGATTACAATTACAGCAACAATTCCTGCTTTTACCCAATCCTTTAAAGTCCAATCAGACCACTCTTTTAAGTGATCCCATAATCCTTTTATTAAGTTCATGTTTTCTCCTATTGTTTTTTAAAATTTTTAGCGATGGATTCCCCAGACCTACCGACTACATATCCCCCAAGACCAATTTGCAATAAAGTCCATAAGTCTTGTGGAATTTCTAATGTTATTTCAACACCAAAAAAATATTTAATGTAAGGCATTAAAATATAATTGTTGAATACAATGATGATAAGACAATACATTAACATTGGTCTCCATGTTGCAGTAATCCAATGCTGTGATTTCGCCTCTGAATTAACTATATCTGCTGCTGCTTTAAATTTAGACATATCAGCATTTAACAATTCATTATTAAATTCTGCTTTAATTTTTTGTGCTAAATCTTTATCTGGAACTGCTTTATCTATTGTTCCTAATAATGTTTTTGCTAAAGGTGCAACTGCTCCTAATAAACCTAACATAAAGCACCATTAATTTGTTGATGGTAAATATATAAATTGCAAAATTCTATCACAACTAAGGCTGTGAGTAGTGTTGTTATAATTATCTTCATTTTATACTCTCCAATATCTCGCATAATGCAGAAACCCTGTTAGTGGCTTGATTTCGATACCACAGGCTGTTTTTTAGCTCAGATGATGCATCAGTCCACCGACCTTCGTTAAGGTGTTCTATAGTGCGTTTAAACGATGAAAATCCTTTAGCACCCAAAACAAAGCAACATTCAATGGCTACTTCTTGTGCTTTTGGATGTAGTTTATCAAAATCAGTTACTCTCTTCGCTGAGTTGAGTGAAATGTTAAAATCATACTCAAAAATTTTTTCTAAATGTTTATTATCGTACTGTTTATCGTCATCCCACTTTTCATCAGATCTACACAGATGCCCATAGCCAACAGTTCTTTTACCTAATGAGTCTAAATAAACCTTGTTACGATAACCTTCGTGTTCTTTTATGCGTTCTTTTAATTCTTCAAAGTCCATAATATCTCTCTCTTGCGAATTATTTGTAATGCCTTTTCTAAATAGATCATGGCATCGCCAAGTTCTTCTTGTGTATCTATGATTGTTTCTTCTAAAGTTTTATGTGTTTTATCGAAGGTATCGCCAAACTTTTTTGTACCTGCTTCAGATCTATCAGCTATTCGCTGTATTACTTTCTGAGCAATAGGATCTTCTACTGTCATATCGTACCAGTCCATTCTCCATTATTATCTAATGGCATTGCGTAAATAACTGGCTGATTATTTATTATTGCTCCTACACTAATTATTGGTCTTTTGATAAAGTTTTTTGCATATTTGAATGCTTCATGTTTAGGATTAATTGAACACCCAACACATAATGCAAAGTTTAAAGCTAAAGGAGAAGATATAAGAGTTAATTGGCTCAAGGTATGTTGATGTCCTGCCACATAGCTCATGCCTAATTCTTTAGCACTAGCAATAACATTAGACTTAAAATGATGTGTAAAAAAAACTTTTGTTTTATTTGGCAGATTTACAATAAGTTTATCGTGCCAAGTCCATTTCCACTTTTTATCTATATCTAATATATCGTTTATATCTTTAAGAAAAGAATTTGGTATTAATGATTTTTCTGCTAATCGCTGAATGCGAATATCGTGGTTGCCTAATAATATAGGCATAGGTGTTGGGAATATTTTTCTTAATTTTTTAATACATTTAATGGCATCTTTAATTTCAAACTTAATGTTTGGCAGCTCTGCACTATGTAAATGCTGTGAAATGCTATGAAAATCTACAAGATCTCCAATATGAATTACTTGTGTTGGATTAACTTTATCTTTTATTTTTTTAATCCATTCAAAATAATTAGGATGTTGATATGGAAAATGTGTATCGCTTAAAATTAGCAATCGTTTAGTGTTCATACAGTTCCTTTAGTAAGGATGGTTAGTCCATTAATTTAAAAAATGTATAAATTGCTCCTAATACTGATCCGATAAATATGGCTGTTCTAATAGCACCTTTTCCAGTTGCCATTTCTTGTTTTAATTTCATTACTTCGCTTCGGTTTTCTTTTACCTCAGATTTAATTTCATCTAATGTTTTACAAATTTGTGTATATTGTGTTTCCCAATCACTCATTTCTTTTTCCACACAATAGATAAAATAATTATTAATATTATTAAGTTTAAAGCTGATATATCGTTAGTTAATAAGTGTCCTATACTACTCTGCATTGGCATTTGTTTTTTCCTTTAGTTTAATTCCCTTACATTTTTCTTTTATGTCTTTAAAGTCATCTGATAAATCTAATGATTGATAACGACCACATAGTTTAAGTAACTCTAATTGCTGTTTAAGTCTTTCATTTTCTAAAGTTAGATTGATTGACTCTTTTGTGCAGGTAGATTGTAATGGATAAGTAAATCGTATTCCTACTTTACCACTATCAGAAAAGTAATCTGAACTACTGCTCATGCGTTGATCGTAGTCTTGTCTATCTAGTTCAGTATAAAATTCTATTCTTCCTCTTTCACAGCTAGTGTAACTATTAAGATATTCATTAACTGCTTTAGCTTGACTTGTAATAGCAGAAACTATGAGTATAAAACTCAGTATTAAAAATAAAGTTCTCATTAGTACCCACCACTCAACTGTCTTTCTAAGTCTTTCATGTCATACTTAAATTGTCTTATAGAGTCTGTATTTGATCTAACAATTTCTTCTAAGGCTTGGTACTCAGCTTGACTTGCAGTTTCATACATTAGCTTCTCCATTGCTTGACCTTTAGCTTCTATTCTACCAATCCATGTTTCTAAGTTTGACATAGTTCGCACTAATTCTTCACGAGCTTCTGTGTAATTTTTAGAATTTCTATTTGTTTTATCAGAATAAATATTATGGATATTTTCTATATCCTGTCTTAACAACATGATTTCTTTTGTTGAGCTATCTATCTGTGTTGTAAGTTTATTTGTATAAGTAAAACCTCCATACAAAGAAGCTATCAGAGTTAATATTAATGGTACACTTGCAATATATTTAAGCATTAGCCTTCAAATCCCCCATCTAATTCTAATCTTAATGATTTAATTCTGTATTTATTTTCTAAGATTTCTTGTTGAAGTTCCAAAACATTTTGATCTTCTTGAATAGTTTGTATTTCGGTTTTGAGTAATTCAAAGTCAGAGAATACTTTTCCGAGAACGAAGATATTGCCAGAAAAAGCACTAACTACACCCACTACTATAAGTATGTTTTTTAACGACAGTTCTATATTCATTTACCACAAGTACACTTTCCATCTTCGCAACAAGGATTAATCATTTAGGATATTTCTCCTTAACTGCTTTACAGTCATCTATGTATTTTTGTTTTTGTGCATCATCACCTTTAACAATAGCATCTAAGTAATCTGCCATTGGTGGATATTCTGCTTGTCTTTTTCTTGCGTATTCTTGTGCATCATATTCTGTAATTAATTCTGCGTGTTTATCTGTAATTTGCTTTTCAGTAATATTACTAGGGTTTCCATCTTCCCAAACTAAAGTAGATAAATCTTCATTTTGATAAATACATTTTGCGTTAGAGTCTAATAAAATTATTGCATCAATATAATTTGGTTTATGTGTCATGCTAATACCTCAAAAGCTGTTATGTTATGTGGTAATCTTGTAGCAAAATCTGTATTATCATTTCCAATCGCTCTACCAACATAATATGTACCACTATAAGAAGCACCTAAAGTACCTCGTAATTTATAAGTAACTGCACTCGTTGTATTTGGACTATCAAGAAAATTTTGACCTGCCATAAATTGTGCATGGTCATAAGGTGTTGTTCCTTGTAATCTAAAAGAATTACCATCTTGTAATTGACTGCCTTGTAAATCTGAGTTGTAATTTATAACTGTACTATCTCTTAATAACTGAACATGAATAGTCGCTGAAGTTGTTTGAGCCACATGAGCATTATAAACAATTAATACTTTTGAACTTGTTGCACTTGGAGTAATACTAACTGAAATACCTAAATCAACAAATGTATTAGTGCTTGATGAAGAAAAACTATTAATTGTAGCTTTATTAGTTGAAACGATTTGTCCAACCTTACCCCCACTAAAGTTGGCATTAGGCAAAGTACCTGTAACTCCTTGTGCTAAATTTAAAAATGTCTGTGCCATTAATCAGCCTCCTGTATTATTAAATTCTCAGCATCTACTTCAGCTTGAATATCACTTGGAAGATTATCTCTGTTTTCACTCAACCATTCTTGAAATTCTTTATCTGTTCCAATGCATGACCT
>Ga0208899_1000362_pt1 | contig 33381 bp, 27 predicted proteins | sample VirMetDEL_Nov_24_FD_184518 | JGI IMG/M metagenome (GOLD analysis project Ga0208899, IMG submission 184518) | Aqueous microbial communities from the Delaware River and Bay under freshwater to marine salinity gradient to study organic matter... | ecosystem: Environmental > Aquatic > Marine >... | reverse complement strand
TACCTACGCCAAGTACTTGGCGGGTAACGGCATCGAGATCAACGAGGTGGTAACGCAGATGCGTTTCGATACGTCTGCTCAGTCGCCCAAGTTGTTCTTTAAGCCGGTGCGCTTTTTGGACGACGCGGAGTATGCGGTTGCTTCCAAGCAGGGTTCTACCGACGCTGCCAAGAAGATGGTCATGATGACCGCCTACCAGGGCGACACCGTTACCGTACCCGACGCTCCCAAGCTAGAGGGCAAAAAACCAGCCAAGGCTGCGCCTGTGGTTGAGTCAGATGACGAGGACGATTCCGAGCCTGAAGTGCGTAAGACATCCAGCAAAGCTGCTGCCCCCAAGAAAAGCCCCCTGTCACAGCTGGCGGCTGAATGGGACGACGAGTAACCAGCCGGGGCGGGGGCGACCCCGCATTGCCTTATGCCATATTCACAGAAAGTAGCAGATGTGGTCTACTCATCGCCTAAGACGCTGGGCAACCAGCTCGGGCGGTGGGCCGTCCACTTGGACTTTCCCGTGACAAAAATAGCCAAGGCCACCAACGTAACGCGGCAAACGGTGTATAACTGGTTTGCTGGCGGCGAGGTGTTCGTTGCCTATCAAGATCGGGTGAGAGACTTAATCAAAATTTTCGAGTCGTCGGGCACCGCCGAACTCGCGTGGAGAAAAATATGTCAGCACTTCAACCTTCGCAACTGACCGCAGAGGAACTTGTACGCTACGCTTACTTTGTCAAGGCCGACGACGGCAACCTGTACCAATGGGTCAAAGCCTTGCACGAGAAACTAGAAGAAGCCCTTGTTGACTTAGACAATCAGTACGCCGACGCTGAATAACCCGGAGACAAAATGAACCCGCTAGAGTTTGCAGCGGTTGTTCTGCCGTCCCCGGGTCACGGGCACTACTGCATAGCAGAACTAACCACACCAAAACGGCAACACGCTTTCGGCGCGTCGCTAGAGGAGATACAGCCGCAGCTCGATACCTTCTTAGAGAATGATTACGACACCTACCTCGCCATGTCCACGTTCAACGAGCGTGGTAGCCGTGAGGCCGCTAACGCGGCGTATATCAAGTGCATCTACGTTGACATCGACTGCAACCACTCCAAGGATATACCCGACGAGAATGGTCAGATAAAGCCCAAAGAGTACCCATCAGCCAAGGACGCGGTGCTTGCAGTACAGGCTTTTCTTGACGAGTCGGGGCTTGGCGAGCTAGGTCAGCCGTGGCTAGCTTCATCCGGGGGTGGCGTCCATGCTTACTGGCCGCTTACAGAGACGGTGGACATCGAGACGTGGCGACCGGTAGCCGAGAACCTTAAGGCGCTAGCGCGCCAGTATGGGCTGCGTATCGACAACGCGGTCACCTCCGACCCTGCCCGGGTCATGCGCCTGCCTGGTACCAAGAACAACGGCGTCAAGGGCAAGCGTAAGGTGCGCGGCGTAACCAACGCCAAGCTGGTCTCCAAGGGCGATACGTTCGACCTGACCGAGTTCGGCGCTGCCGTCCGCAAGAAGCTCAAGGTGATGACCTACGAGGAGAAGCGGGCGTCCACCGTGCCGATACCGGGCGACCGCCCCAAGCCCATCCCTGATGCGGCTGCGGTCAAGATGTTTGCCAACAGCGTCACCCATTTCAAGACCATTTGGCTCAAGACTGACGAGGGTAAAGGCTGCGGGCAACTTAAGTATTACGCAGATAATGCCACACAGGACGGGCTAGAGCCGCTGTGGCGGGGTTTATTGTCGTGGGCTAAGTGCTGCGAGGAGGATGGCTGGGATAACGCCGTCAAGCTGTCCAGAATGCACCCATACGACCCTGACCGGATGCGCAGTAAGTGGGAGGAGATTAAGGGCCCCTACCCCTGTACCAAGATGGACAGCGAGAACCCGGGCGTCTGCGAGCATTGCCAGCACTTTGGCAAGATAACCAACCCCCTGATACTAGGCAAGGCTGTCGCCACGGAGACAGAAGCCAAGCCGGTCACCGTCAGCACCAAGGACGCTTCGGGCGTCAAGCCGCCGGTAGAGAAGACCTACATCCGCCCCAACGCACCACGTGGGTTTACCTACGGCAAGAACGGCGGCGTATACATGCAGAAAGAGGACGAGGATGCCGACGGCAAGCGCGTAACGCGCGAGGTGCCGCTACTACCTTACGACCTGTTCGTGGTGGACATCCTACAGACAGAAGCAGAACACCTAGTCCACATGCTCTATGCGCGCCCTGACAAGGCGATGGACATTCTGTTACCACAGAAAGCAGTTGTAAGTAAAGACGAGACCCTTAAGGGATTAGCCGGTCAGAACGTCATCGCCATGTTCGGGGCTGGTAACGACAAGAACCTGTTCGAGTATGTGCGCCAGTGCGTAGCCGACGCCAGCGTCACCAAGCCGGTGATCAAAGTGCCATCGCACTACGGGTGGCAAGAAGACGACTCGTTTGTACACAACGGCAAGATTTACAGTAAAAACGCCGAGCCGACCCTCGTGCCGATGCCGGAGCTGAGCAACCTGCAGATGGCGACCAACGCCGTGGGCACGCTCGAGGACTGGCGCAGTTTCATCCAGCTGCTGATTGCCCGGGAGCAGTACGACCTCTTGGCTATTGCGTTGGGTGGGCTAGCCGCGCCGTTCATGCGGTTTACCAAGCTGCACGGCATAACATTCCACGTAGGCTCAAGTGCATCCGGTACCGGCAAGTCGCTCGCGTTGGATGCAGCGGCATCGTTTTGGGGACGTCCATCAGCCTACCGGGTCAGCAAGAAAACGTCCGACGTGGCGATGCAGCAGCGCCTAGGTATGCTTCACAGCGAACCAATCATCAGCGACGAGATAACCATGCGGGCGCGTACCGACATGGACTGGATACCGGGCTTTATCTTCGATATGTCAGAGGGTAAGGGCAAGGAGCGGATGGAGTCGGGCACCAACCGGGAGCGTATCAACACGACGTTCTGGTCAAGCACCGCCATCTTGTCGTCCAACACGCACTTGGTGGATATGCTGACAGGGGCGGCAAGCCACTCGTCTCAGGGTGAGTTAAAGCGCCTGCTGGAGTGGACGCTAGAGAAAGAGCTGACGTGGACGCCCGAGGAGGTAAAGCTCGTCAAGCGCCTGCAAGACAACGCCGGGGTTGTGGCACCGATCATCATCCAGTACATGGTCGACAACGTGGAGATGCTGGAGGAGATGGCAGAGGATATCTACAACAAGATATTTAACCAGCTCAAAGCCGATAGTACCGAGCGTTTTTGGGTTGCCGGGGTGTCCAGCTGCATGTTAGGCGGCATCATCCTTAGCTCAGACTACGCCGGGATAGTCGACCTGCCACTCAAGAACATCATGGCGTCGTACAAAGCCACGGTAGAAAAGATGCGCAGGACGACCAAAGAGAGCAAGAAAACGGCAGACGACATCCTGCACAGCTATGTACGGGAGTTCTATGGCAGCTTTATCTCTGTGCGGTACGTCAACCAGCAATGGACGGCGGCTCTGGGCGGCGAGAACAGCGACGCCATCAACCAATCCCTGACCCGCAGCAAGGTGTGCGGGCGCGTCGAGTTCAACGTAACCCCGGGCTATGCCGACTTCTACATAGAAGAAAAGCTGCTGCGCAGCTACTGTGCCAGCATGAGTTACGGCTACGAGGACATGCGTAAGCAGCTGGAGGCTAAGTATCCGGTGAGCCATATCAAGAAAGACATGACCGCCAAGACGCAGGGGCCTAGTATGCGGGTCAACGCGCTAAAGATTAGTCAGCGGCTGGAGGATGTGGATGAAGGTCTGCTACCCTTGGCAGAAGGTTAGTCGCGGCGAGGGCTTCTTTGTACCCAGTCTGGACACAGCCAAGACTAGGCAAGAGGGTCTCGTAGCGGCTATCCATGTCCGCGTATCTCCCGCCAGAGCCATCGTCGCTATCCACGACGGGCTCATTGGCGTTTGGTTCTTTATTCCCGAGACAACGCGGGTGAGTACTGTTTAGATACTTCAATTTTAATTCGTTGTATCTCTTTTAAGCGCTCTTTCTTTTCTTCTGGGGGCAGTTGAGAAGCAACGATGGCTCGTTTGGCTTGTGTCAGCTTGTTCATAGCTGCCACAAAACTGTTGGCAATACCTACTTTGGCGTAGTCTGCGGATCGCTGCTCAAGCAGCGCCACAGCCTCGTTGACCCTACCCTCTTTAATAAGCTGGTTATACGTAGTCTTAACCTTTTGTATTTCTTGAACCCGATCGTAGGTGTTGGATATGATAGCCGACGCCTCGTTGGACTGGAACAACTGACTAAATAGCGGCCACCTAGACAATGGCTTGTCCGCCGGTGTTGGGTCGCCAGGGTCGCCAGGGATAGCGCTGCTAGCAGCAGCCAGTATGTACATGGGTAACGCACCGAAGTAGCCGCGTATCATGTTCTCGGTTTGGATAGGCGAAATGCCCGTCGTGTCCCCAAACATCTTAACAATCTCTGTTGTAGAGTCACGGTACTGTTTCTCTGGCAACTTCGACATCTCGCGTAGGCTCATCAACGGCTCGCGCGTAAAGAACGATTTATTAGCCCACATCTCCATGACGGGCTTGATACCCTGTGGGATAGGCACTGGAACTGGAATTTCCGCGCCTTTAAAGTCCACAGTGGGCATACTAGAACCGCCGGGAATCATGTTGATAGCGATACGATTAAGCCCTTCAAGCGCGATTTTCTGTTCATCATCGCCAGAGCTAAGCAAATGGTAAAGCGCTTCTGGGACAGACTTAAACATGTAGCCAACTTCAAACGGCACAGGCATTTTGATAGGCTCATCAAAACCCGGTATCCGGATAAAGAAGTTGTTGTATTTCTCATCTGCCGTAGCGTTCTTATACGCTTCGTCGTCCTCCATCAAGGCTGTGTATGCAATAGCCGTAGCCATCAGCATAGCGCCTTTAGCCCAGAACTTACGTTTAATATCGAGCTTTTGGTTCAGCGGCATGTTGCCAGACATAGCCCTAAACAGCACGTTCATACCTTGAATCTGGGCATTAAAGAACGGTATCAACGAGTTAAGTATGTGCACGCTGGGCGACATACCGCGCTTGGTAAAGTTCATGGACTCCAACGACATTAGCGTGGCTTCCATCTCTGACATACCCTGCCGGATGTAACTGTTGTACTGGGCGCGGCGGCTCAAACCGTCAGCGTTCATAGCCAAAGATTCGAGCTTAGCCAACGGCATCATAATACCTTTACGGAGCCAGTTCTGATCACCGCCTGCAATTTGACGCAATATAAGCCCCATGTCCTCTTGGGTGCCGGTAAATTGCTGACCGCCGATAACACCACGAGCCTCTAGAGTTGTCTTGCCTGCAGCAGACCCTATCTCCCTTAGCGCTCCAAGCAAAGGCGTAAAGTTAGCACCAGATACAATGGGGGCAGCAACTGAGTCACGGACAAGCTGCCTAAAAGCGTACATTGGGTTGACGGTAACAGCCTTACGCAGCAGTCGGGACGGCAGCGACATGTAGCGCATAAACCCGGTTAGCTGCGCCGGGATACCAGCCATACCCTGAACGAGCAGCGTGCCGGGGATACCCTTGACGTCGGTCGTTATAACAGCGTACTTGTCTTGGCCGTTATCTTTAAAGCGCACGACGTCTGGGCCAGACAAAGTGCCACTCTTTATTTCAGCCAGACCAATACCAGCTAGCTCAAACACCGCAGACTTACTAGCCAAGTTATTCAAGCTCATGTCAACAAGCATGTTGGTGTTTTGAATAACGCTGGTAGTAAAGTCAAGGATACGCTGATCGCCACCAATAAGCTCTTTAAGGTGCGGCATATCGCGTAGGTTACCAATCCTGAACGGGCGCTCAAGACCGATGTCAATAACCAAATCACCGCCAACCTCGCGGTAGAAAGGTATGTAATCGTCAGCCTTAGTAAGCTCAGCGGCTTGTTCTGCAGACAATACACCAGAGTCTTTGGATAGCTTAATCAGGTCGCGGTTGTATTGGTTGTACAGCGCTCGGGCTCTTTCAAACGTATCTTTTATGCCAGCAGCCTCAATCTCTTTCATGGCAACTTTCATCTTCTGCTGGGTCATCCCGTCGCCAAAATTAAGTTTATCGTAGCCAACACGTTGGGCTCTTCGGTCAGCTAAGTACAAAGTAAACAGGCTAGACGCGCGGTCAGCGCCACCAACTTTTTTACCTACGCTGCCAATAATTTCCGCAATGTCCTTAATGTTAGCCCCGGGTTTGCTCTCATACACATACTCAATCTGGCCGTCTTTACGTTTCATCGGCGTAAGTTGAACAACGCCACGGCTAAGAGACTGCGCCACAAAGTTCATGCGCTGGTTAAACATCCGGGCAAAGTACATGACTTGGGTGCCCTTGAGTTCGTCCATCAGCTTGGTTGCTTTTTCAAGCGGGGCAAAGTTATCAACATAGTTAGTCAAAAACTCAAGCCCAGCGTTGGCAGAACGAATCCTTTGCGTAAACGGTTTTTGTTTAGCGATGAGCTCGTCGGTTAAAGCAACAGCATTTTTAAGGCTGTCAGGCGCGGGTTTAGCATCAAAGAAAAACGCTGGTTCTGCAAGCACAGCATCGACAGAACTTGGGCGCGGTACGCGCGTCATAATGTTTTCTGCAGCTAGTAACGTGGCTTCCAACATGTTTTTGGGGCTGTCAATGCCAAGAAAACGCAAGATAAGGCGCTTAAATGACTCCCAAGCCGTACCCATTGTCCACGGACGGTTACGCAGCAGCCCCTGAAAACGCTCGTTACTAAGCGCTTCGGACACAAACTCTTCTATGTTTAACTTGCCGTACTGGTCAGCAAACTCCGGGTCTTCTTTAATGGAGTTAAACAAAGCCTCGAGTTCTTGCCTAGCTTTGCGCTGGTCAGCAGTTAAAGACTCTATCGGAGCGCGCAGCGTTTTGAGGGTAGCTGCGTGCACAGCCTCGTGCAGAATAACGTGTTCGTTAAGACCAGATTGCGCATCAAGCAGAATAACGCGACCACCCCGCAAGGTAACCCCGCTACCAATAGCGCCGTCTTTATCGACAATACTGTTTGGCGCAACGATCTCAATCTTTACCCCTTGGAGCAACATCTTGAGCTTAGCAGCCACGGCCTTATTGACAAAGTTAATGCTGGTCTGCTCAATTGAGTTAATAGCCCCAACAAGGTTACCCGCTCGGATACTCTCCAACGCATCAACCGACAATTGACCACCAAAAGTGTTAGCAGCTATCTTGATGTAGGCTTCGTCATCCAGCGCATCTATATCGCGTTGATCCGGCTCTCCGAGCCTATCTAAAGACACCATGCCCATGTGAGACAGCGGAGACTCACCAAGGAAACGCGCATTGATGCGCTCCATACGGGCCGTTCTTTGGGCGGCAGTTATCTTACGTTTGCGGTAATCTTCTTCAACTTTTCTTGCCGCGTCAGCAAGCGCTTTGTATTCTTCTGCAGTAACCTTTCTAAACTTACGAGTAGAGGCGCGGCCTACGACTTTGGGCTCTTTAACAATGCCAGCAGCAGGACGCACTCGCCGTTCTTCAGCAGTTTCTGCAACACCCGTACGCAGCTTAGACGGAGCAGCGCTTTGTTTGTACTGTGTCGGGCCAGCAACACGCTCTGTTTGCGTACTTATAATTCGCCCAAGTTCAGCGTCTTGTTTGTCGTTGGTACGTTCAATAAGCTCTAAGCGATTATCAACAATAACAGCAAGCTCTTTTGCTTCTTTACGCTTTTTAGCAATTTCTGCCTTGTTTTTTTCTTCCCACTGCTTGCGTTCTTCAAGAGTTTTAAACACCGGTGGTGGTGTAGTAAGGGCAGTTTCATACTGCGTCTTCCATGCGTTTTTACGCCCACCGCCAAACTCTTTACCAAATTTTTCTTTTGTTAATTTTTCTGTAGACTTTATACCCTTATCGCTAAGCACTATTTGACGAACAGGGCCTGTGTAGTTGCTGTACAACATGTTAATCATTTTCTGCTGCTCAGCATCTCTCTGTGCAGAAAACTCTTGTTGCATTTTTTGCAGGCGCGCCGCCCTAGCATTAGCAGCAAGGCGCATGTTAACAATTCTTTGTACGCGCAAAGGGCTAGCTTTAACACGTTCTAGCTGAGTCTGCAAATCTTTAAGCTGCTTGACTAGGTTGTTTTCTGTGTCTTTGGCTTTGTTTAAACCAAGCTCGGTCATAGCGTCAAAGATGCTTATAGTGGCGTTGCTGTCAGCTACGTGTTGTTGGAGAAGCGTCTGTTGTTCACCTATTTGCTGTTTAACTTTAAGCAGTTGCATGCGCCTAATACGCAAAGCAGTCATAGACTTTAAAAAACGCTCGGCTTGCTCTATCTTTGCCTTAGCCGTTGCTTTGGGTTTGGGGTACTTTTTCTTGTACTCGTCTAACTGCTTATTAAGCTGAGCTACTTTTGCGTCAAATATCTCGTTAGTCGGGCTGTCAATTAAAGACTGCGCAGCCGCTGGGTATTTCTCAGCCAAAGCGTCAAAATCTTTTTGTATGCGCTCAATAGATTTACCGTAACGCCAGATAGCAAGACCGTTTTTAGCACGCTGTTTGGCTTCGTACTGTCGTATCAGCCGATGCCCGTCCTCAATAGAGTCAATAATTTCTTTGCGTTTTTGTGTTATCTGTGTTTCTAACTCTTGCTCTAGCGCCATCTGATCACGCGATAACTGGCTCAGCTCGCTGAGCGGCGCTTCTGAAATACCGTAGAGTAGTAAGTTAAAACTTTTTATATCCCTCTTTAAAGTTTTTTCTACCTCAGTTAGCTGATCAGCTTTTTGCTCGTTGTAATCTTCTGCTAAAGCTCTAGCTTTTTTAACGCCCGCGTTTATTTTTTTAATCTCTGCTTCTGAGCGCTTTAGCGTTTCTAAAATTTCAGGGCCACCGGGCAGGTTTAAAAGAAGTTTTGTTCTATCTGGGCTTAACGTCGACTGCGTTATCTGCGGGTAAGCAACATTAAAAAAAGCTCGTAGTTGTTGTTTATTGGCGAGTGTGTTTTCAAGTTCTGCTACGGCGTCATCTAATAGTTGCTCGACGCGACGAGTTGCGGCTGTACGCCGCTGCTCTATTAAAGCGACACGGCGGCCTTCTCTTACAGCAGGGGAGTTCTCAAAGTTATCGAAATTCTTGCGTATATAACCAATAGCAGCGCCAAGCTCATCAAGGGATCTCTGGTCGTCAGGCGCACCCAGCGCTTTTTTATCCGAGATAGAAAATAAATCTTTCTGTCCCTCAATTTTTGTTGTTACCTCACCCTCTTGCCTAAACCTGCGTATAAACTTAAGCTCTTGATTTATGTTATCTAAGTCGATGCTTGGCAGTTGTGGCTTTATACGGCGGTTAACAATATCCTCTAATACCTGCTGCACGGCGTCACGCAGTGCTTTGGTGTCAGTACCCGCGTCAAGCACGTCACGCACCTCGTTAAAGGCATCACGGTAGGGCTTAACAAACCACTGGCTACGGGGGATATCTCCAAGTTTATCCAACAACCCCTCGATGTATTCCCGTTGTCTACGAGCCTGACCGCCAACAGTAGTAGCAGTCTCACCTCTTGCTTCGGCAACACGCTCAGCTTCGAGCCCGGCAAACTGCATTTGCAACTGGGGTGGTTTTACGGCAGTTGGGGGCGCAATTAGCTGGTTGGTCAGGCCCCGCAGTTGTTCAATAATAGTCGCAGTAGCAGCTGCAGGTTTACCAAAAGGCCGTTCTTGTAACGGACGGATATCTTTAGACGTCTCTACGTCTTCGTATACAACGCTGTACTCAATTACTGGACGGCCCTCAAGATATTTTTGTAGTGTCCCGCCAATAAAGTTTGGGTTGTCTTTTACGCTGTTGTAAACAGCCTCAATTTCTTTTTGCGTCGTATTGTCTACTTTTTTTACAGTGGTAGAAGCCTTTAGTACCGGCTTTGGCGCAATGACTCTTTCAACAAACTGCTCAAACGAACCAGCGTCAAGCCTTGTAACTAGCTCAAGAGAAGCACGATTAGCAGCTTCAACAAATTGTATGGCTTGTGCTTGGGTAACAGGGCCTAGCCCTTCAGCATATCGGTTGGTATTTGCTTCGCCAATAGAGGCTTCAATAAAGTCAAGACGTGCCTGGTCTATCTTTTGCTCATACGCCTGTGCTGGAGCAAGAATTGTCTTGTCTAATATCCTGTCTAAGCGCGCCAACCGGTCTTCTTTTTGCCGCAACTCTTGAACTAAACCAGCGGCAGGCGTTTTACTTTTAACTGCTTCTTCGAGCTTTGTTTTAAGCTGCGCTACTTTTGCCTTCAAATCGTCACGTATGTTCCTAAGTTCTTTACGCGATTTTGTCAGACGCATTAGCTCAGCATTAGCCAAAATATTTTGCAGGGCTTCTTCTTGCTTTTCCTTAAACGCGGCTAGCGTTTGCATGTACCCTTTAGTGGGTATGCCCCCCTCTGGGGCCATGATTTCAGTCAGCAGTACTTTTTGGTTTGTTAAAACACCAGCAGGAGCGCCATCAATAAGGCTCTGTATCGTGGCATCTATACGACCAAACTCGGCAACTAAACGGTTAAGGCGCTCAGGCTGATTGCTGTGTGCAGCGTCAAAAGCATCATCGCGCAGCTTAATACGTTGATCTATTAAACTGTTTAAGTACGCACGACGTTTTCTAAAGTTAGGAATACGCGCAAAAGCCTGCGGGTTGTCTTCTGCGTTAGCCGTGGCTTTTTCTATCAGTTCTTCTACAGAAACTGGGACTTTTTCTGTTTGTATATCGTCGTAGTAGTCAAGCAGTGCTTGCGCCGGCTCCTTGCGCCCAGCCTTTTCAATTTCTTTTTTAAGCTCGCTAATCTCGTTTGACAGCGTTGCTCGACGCTCATCAGCCAGCGCGGTAAACTGCTTGGTTAGTTCTGCCTCACGCTTGCTTAACTCCTCCCTGCGCTCAGGAGTAGGCGACATGGTTAACTCGCCGCCAATAACATCAAGCTCTGCGTAAATGTTTTTTAACCGTGTTTGTTGCTCCGGTGTCAAATTCTGTGGAGACAAGCGCCGATCAGCCCGAGTTAAGTTGGGGATAACTTTATTGCCAAACTCATCTTTTTGCGTCTCTACAGAGTAAGCACGGTTAAACGCATCAAGCTCGCGTTCTTTGTCAGCCAACTGGCCCTCAAGCTGTACTCTTTTTTCACGCGCTTGTAGCGTCTGCTGTGTGTCTTCTGCCTTAAGTATAGAAGAGGGGATGTCTGCAAACCTGTCCTCCATCTCTTGGATGTTGTCTAGGTGCTGACGGTACCTTACATTGCCTGGGTCAATAGCGCGCAACTGGCGCATCAGTTCGGCAATTTCTTTAAACGACTTGCGTGCTTTTTCTGGGTCAACGCCTGGGCCTATGTTTTTACGCAGCTCAGCCTTCTTGTTTTCTATTTGCTCGTTTAAGTCAAATATGTTTTGCTCAGGCGTTTTAGTTACGACTTCTTTTGGCTGCTGACGTGCGGTTTCTAGCTCCGCGTCAAGCCTATCGCGCTCTTGGAATAACGTATCTAAGCTCGCAATATCGCCAGTTTCGTTGGCTTTGCTGATTGCCTCTTGGTTGTTTTCTAAGTCTTGCTCAATAGTAGCGACCGGACGGCTGGGGGCAACTTGCGGCTCTCCCATTGCAGCGGCGGCTTGACGATAAATTTTGTAAGTTTCCGGCTCAGGCTCCTCCATTGCCGCAGTAAACGGACGCTCAATAACCCCGGTAGTCTTCTTGGCCTTGGCGGCTTTGCCTTTTACGGTAGGTTCTGCGACCGCTTCTGCTTCGGGTACTGCCGCAGTAAACGGACGCTCAATAACCCCGGTAGTCTTTTTAGTCTCGGCGGTTGTGCGCATTTTCTGTACGCGCAGATACTCAGGGGCCAGCCCTTTGAGTTGCCCGGTAACATCCTGAAGTTCTTTAAATATGGGCTCGCGCTCTTGCTTAGCAGCCAGCTTGGTGGCGGGGTCGGCGTCTTTAGCTACCTTGGGTATCGCATCCCGCTGTGCCATGAGTTCTTCACGGCGAGCCATAAGGCTTTCGTATTCTTGCGATACCTGATCGGCGTACTCAGGGGTATCTTTAGAAACTGTTTCTTCTTGGGCTGTTTCAGCAGCAACGGCTTGCTCTTCTTCGCGTACCTGCTCCCGGGCACCAGCGCGGTCTGACACACGACCAGCAATACCCAAGGGGCCGAGCAGCGATGTCTGGTACGCCGTTTCGCCGTATTCTTTTAGCGCTTCGTCGTCGGTCAGCGGTAAGCCAGCCTGATAGCGCTCTAGTACTTGCTGCCCTAACTCGGTCGGGACTTCAGCCGCCACACCCCTAACTGTCCCCTTGGTGACAAGAGATAACAAACGCTCATCTGCCAGCTTGCGGGCAGCAGCGGCACTACGCTCGCCAAACAACGCCCCTGCAGGGATGCCAGTAAGTTTAGACACCAGCCTACCACCGAAGGCAATCGCGGGGCCAGCGGCTTCTAGGGCGGCTTGGGGTACGGCAACAGCGGCAGCAGTGCCAGCTTCAATATCTACAGGGCGACCAGCCTCGACGTCTTCTGCGGCTTGGCGCTCAATGTTGCTACCGTAGGCTTGGGTAAAGCCATAGCCTAAAGCGCCGCTAATACCGCCAACAATCGCTCCTCTGGCCCCAAACGCTTTACCCCCCGCCAAAGCCCCGGCTCTAGAAGCGCCAAAGATACCAGCAAGATTGGGCAGTTGTGCAGCGATAGCCTTGGGTGCTTGCGTACCTATTTCACCGGCTGCGCCTAGCAAACCGCGTTCTGCGTAAGCCTGCTTTAACTTCTCTAGACTTACTTCGTCTGCGTACTTTTGACCTATTTCTTCTTGACGGCGCAGCCCTTCTTGAGCTGCTGCTTCGGGGTCTAAAAGCCCAGATAAACCTGTACGCAGTCCAGATACCGTCTCTTCAGCACCGCGTTTTAGCTGGGCTATTACCCCAGACTCGGGTTGTTGCTCGGCAGTAGCAGTTTGTTGCGCTAGCTGAGACTGTAAAAAACTAAAGATCTGCTGCTCGGTCGCCCCTTCGGGCGCTTCTACACGATAGATTTGACCATCGGGGCCTTCTACGCGATAAATAGGCATCGCAAATCCTTAATCTTTTTTTACTAATCTTGTCCGAGCAACTTAAACCCGGGCATGAGACTACTAGATTGTAAGCTCATGCCAACAGGTGTCAAGCCGTACTGCGCCAGTTGTTCGGTCTGTAGCTCCATTAGCTTCTGCCGTTGTTGCGCGGGGGTTGCGACTATCCCAGCGCTAGTACTTAGCCATTTGTTGTAGTCCGTGCTTGCCTGCTTAAGCGCTGCCTCGCGTTGGCGTACCCCACTTGTAAGCACATTTGTGCGTGCCTTGGACTCTGCCGTTCTAGCCTCGCGCTCTGCGATTTCGCTAGCGGTCTCTTTGGCTTTAGCTTCTGCCTTGGTCTTAGCGTCTTTACGGGTCATGTACAGCTGGGTGCCGTAGGCGAGGCCCTGCCCAAAGTCAGGCTGCGAAAGCAGTCCGATACCCAAAGACATGTAGAAGTCGTTGTCCAGCTTGCCAAGCAAACTGCGTAGACCTTCTTGCTCTTCTTTAGGTAGGTTCTTAACAAACTTCTCGCCCAACACCGCAGGGTCGCCAACCTCAAAGTCAGGCTCTTCGCCTCTAGCAAAAGCAGCAGTCTGCGAAGCCAAACCAGCCTGCTCGTCAGGCGTCATAGCAGCAATAGGGGCAGCGGTGCCCTTGGCTAGATCGCGTATACCACCTTCGGGTTCGCCCATTGTGGCTTGTGCGCCAACAGTAGCGGCTCTAGCCAAATCTTTGATGCCTTGTCTGGCTCCACCGGGGGCTGCGGCTGCTGCAGCTCGACGGGCTTCTTCTGCCTTTTGGGCGGCTGCTTCCAACATCGACACCTTTTGTTCGGCACCGGGTAGTTGTTTAGCGGCTTCGTCCCTTGCTACGCGTTTGGCTCTGGCAGCGGATTCTGCTGCTTGCTCTGCGGCTTCTGCCGACGGACGTGGTGCTGCTGCTGCCGGTTTGGGTGGAATAGGCGGTTCACCGATCTCCGCTCTTGCCGCATTGGCTGCTGCCCGCCTTTTCTCTTCTACAGCAGCCAAACGAGCAGCGGGATCCATAGGTTGCGGGCCAACAACAGCAGGTTTTGCAGAAGAAGGCGCGGGCCTTTGGTCTGTTATTCGTGGAGTAGCCGCACTTTTTAACGTCGCCGCCTCTTGCCTTGCCGCTGCCAAATCAGTTTCAAGAGCCCTCAAACCGGGTGTAGGGGCTTTTGTTGCTGCACGGACTGCAGCGCCGGGCAGACGGGTGATACTTGAACCAGCAACAGACGTGCCTTCTCTAATCCCGCGCAGTCGTGGGTCAGTTGTCTCACCAAAAAGCTCTGGGTACGCCTTGGCAAATGCCCCCCTAAACTGCTGCGATCCTGGGAACAAAGTTTCTTGCGATACATCAGCGCCAGCAGCACGCAGACCAAGGCGACCAAGACCCTCAACATCGCCAATAAGGCCGGGGATGTACGCCGTCGGGATGTCCGCTAGACCTTTGGCTGCTTCTACAGCAAACTCTTTGGGCTTGACCAGACCGGTGCGAGCCCTCTCTTCTGGCATCTGTACCACGCCCAACGGGTCGTCTTCAGCCATAACCATAGGCTGACGCTCGATATCCTCTACTTTGGTCGGGGTGTAGCCTACTTTTTTACCTAGTATGTCCGTGGCTTGCGCTACGGTTTTGCCTTTAAACAGGGTGGGGTTGGCTTTTACTGCGGCCTCGCCAAGGATGTCTTCTACCTTTGCATCAGGGGCAGCTTGACCCATTTGTATAGCTTTACCCAAACCAACAACGTGTGCCGTGTAGCTCTCTGTTGGGGTAGGCTGACGACCAAGGGCGTCGCCCAGTTTGGTGTCGTTGTCTTGAATAAGGTCTAAGCCTATGCGAATTTGTTCATCGACGTCGGTTTTCTTCTTGGGGTCGCCGCCCATTGCTTTCCACATTGCCTCAGTCGTTTGAAACAAACCAAAAGCAGAAGAAGTCTCAGGGCTAACTTTCGGGTCTAATTTGGCGTTCTCAGCGCGCAAAATACCAAGCACCGTATCCGGGTTGAGACCACGGCGAGCCGCTTCGGCGCGAACTTTGTTGAGAATTTGCTCGTCAGTAAACCCGCCGCCAGCGTACGTCATGATGCCGCCTTTGGCAGCACGGGTGCCCATAGCTTCCATGTTAGATGCGGGCAGCGCTGCCAGACCAGCTCGTTGACGCAACTCAGCTACTTTTTGTTCTTTAACGGTTGGCTGCATACCCATAGGGGCAGCTTGGGCCATCTGGTCAGCTTTAATAGCATCGCGGCGAGCCTTCTCGCTCATTGCCATAGCGAGCATCATGGCGTCATTTTTGTTGGCTTCTGCAAACTGACCCAGCGCGTCGTTGTCAAGAATAGCCAGCTTCTTAGCTGTGGACATGTACTGAGGCGTCATCAGTTACCCCTTAATTTTTTGCATAGCCAAAGCGGTCAGACCTTTTTCGGTAGATACGTCGCCGCCTTCTTTAAAAAACAGACCTTTACCCAACATCCCTAGACCCAGCAACTGCTGGCCAATGCCGGGCTGAGCTTGACGGTACATAGATGTAGAAGTTTGACCGACGGGTACACCGCGCAGCATGTCGGCAAAGAACCCCAGCTGCTCGTACGGATAGCGCTGCTCGGCCATGCCTTGTTCGTACTCGATGTCTTTCATCGCCTGCTGGAGCCCGCGCTCTTCTTGACCCAGCTCGCGCTGCATGCCGAGAATGTCTTTTTGCTGACCGAAGCGGGTAGCCCCTAGACCACCAAGTGTTTGAGCCAACTGACCAGCCTGCCCCAAACCTTGTAGACCCAACTCAGCGCCAAACCGCTGAGCTTGTTGAGCGGCCTCGAAGCCTTTCTGCAACCCAAGCGCTTGGATGTCACCCTTTTGCTGGGCCAAGTTACGGTTGGCTTCAATATCAGCAAACTGTGCACGAGTGCCACCAAACGCACCGGCACGAACAGCCTGCGAACCACGTTGAGTAGCAGCAATATCTGCCTGACGCTGCGCTTCGCGTTGCTGAATGTCCACCACGTTCTGCATGTATGGGGACATATATTGTTGAATCTGGCTGGGATCGGTAGCCATCTGTTGATATTGTTGGCCAGCCATTAAAGACCCAAGCCCAGCTTCTCCTGCCAACCCCATCGCCCCACCTAGAGCGGCATCAGGCTGTAGAGCGCCTGCTTGCTCTCGAACCTGCTGCTCCATAGGAGTCAAACCTGCGACGCGCTCTTCTGGCGTCATAGGTGGCGGTTGATACGGCTGACTGGTCAGCGCTTGGGTTTTACCCAGTATCTCTTTGGCGTACGGCTCAGCCCAGGACGGCAGTCCGCTTGTTGTAGTCTGTTGTGCAGGGGTTCCACCACCACTCATGGTTTTTCTCCAAAAAACTTTTGGTACATAACGTCCTGTACCTCAAATCCGTGTACTTGTGCGGCCTTCCTCCAGCCCGGGCGACCGATAAACTCGATGCCAGCGCAATCGGCATCTTGGGCAAACTTCTCTAGCGTCTCAAACGCTTTATGTTCTAGCTGTTCCATAATCCCAGTGTTACCTGCGCAATACTGCACACACAGCATTCTGCACCGGGGATACGTCTTAACTTCGGTGATGTAGTGTCCGTGGACTTTAGCCTCGTCATGGCCAATCCACAACTGCATCTGCCCGTTAAGAATAAAACGCAGCAAATCATCAATCACAGCCCGCCCCCTTGTCCACTTCTCTGACAAGTAAAAATGCGGCATCAGCTCCGGCAAAAACCGCGACACGTGGCCGACAGGGACGAGTGATATCTCCATTAGGCTTTCATCGCCTTTGCCATCACTTTGTTAGGGTCGATCTGGTTGGCTTGCTGGGTTCTGCCATAGGCTTGCTTACGCGCCTCGTCCATCACGGCATAGAGATTTTTAGCACCTTTGCTCATATCCCCACCACCCATAGCGCGGACAACCCCGGGCGGCACATAGGCTTCACCATTGGAGATAAGCGCGGGTTGGGTACCGGCAATGTTGGCTGGGATAGAGTCGCTCATGCCGTCGCCATCGCCACGGATCATCTGTACCTCGGGGCCCATGTTGTTGCGCAAGGCTTGTAGACCGGCTTGGCTGCTGCCGTTACCCATCGCGGCTACCACATCAGCAGGTAGGACAAACGAGTTGTCTTCCATGGACATGCCCTTGGCTGCGCGTACAACACCGCCCTTGGCAATCACACTGGTACCATAATCGGGCAGATAACTTGCGTCCACAGGACTTAGCCCCCCACCAAAAACACTAGGCCCAACAGATGGCGCATCAATTCCACCAGCTTCAGGGTCAATGCCCAAACCATAACCACCAAGAGCAAGGGCCGCGTCGCCAGTAATACCCGCAGTTTCGCCAGGGCCGGGAGGGCCAAAGGGGGCACCGGGGGCTGTAAGACCAAACATATCACCGAGACCACGAGCTATAGCACCAACAACACCGCCTTTTCCTTGAAAATCAGCAAACTGTTGCACAGCGTTGGTCAAATTGTCCATGATGTCTGAAAGACCGCCCTTGCCGCCGCCTTGTTGACTGGTGCTGCTCTCACCGTCGCCCTTATCACCACCCTTACCACCGCCAAAAGGTGTGGGTGTGGGCGGAAGCGGCCCGGTATCGGGGCCATCTTCGTAAAATTTAAAATCTGCCGGTTTGCCAGCAGCAATGTTAGCGGCTGGAGTTTGCTCTTCAACCAATGTATACGTTTGAGTTTTTGGGTCATACTTATACACATAAGGTTTGTTGCTTCCGCCGTCTGCCATGCGTCGGGGCGGCACAAGACTAGCCAGACCCGCTTCGTAGCCGCGCTGCAAGTCGTTACTCAGGAGTGAAGATAGTCCGTTCATAGTGCTTTTATTTTAGTCTGTCAAGTCGTAATATGAAAGAGCCCCGATGATGTCATCTGAGCCGCTGAGTGTTCGTGCTGCAAGGGTGTAAATATCACTCGTACCTGATAAATCCACGCCCAGTTGCAAATCGAAGTTGTATTGTGATCCTTGGTCAAGGGTGGTCGACCCCTGATTGCTTCCAGCTATGAAAGTTGTGCTTACGATAGTTCCACCCGTAAGGGCCGTAGCAGTCACGTCATAGTCGACGTTTAACGAATTGCTGGTGAACGACGCCCCGGTCAAGGTCGGGTTCTTAATTAGCGCCACCTCATAGTCCAGCACCGTGCCAACTGGTAGTGCCGTAAACTGCGACGGGATGACCACAGCGCCTTCAGACCCGCTTTTGATGCGAATGGACACAATAGGCTGGAACGAAGTGGTAGCCGCCATCAAAGTGGTACGGCGCGCCCAAGCAGGGGCTACTCTCTGGTCATAACCACCCTCAGACATAACCGTAGAGCAAATCTGCTGCAAGCTGGACGGATCGCCCGCACCTGCGGAATCTTCAATCTCGTAACGAACTGGCAGCGTAGCCGTGGTCATGTATACAGATGTAGCAGTATTAGCGTGGTGGAAAGAATGGCAAACATACAACTTACCATCCTGTACAAAACCACAGCGTACGGTGCCAACGCCCAGCCACTCAAAGTCCATGTACAGAATCTGCGTCTTGGTTGGGTCTAGGGTCACACCGCTTGCGCCTGTGCCGTCCATTTTGTCGCCGTTCCACGACGCTTGGGCAACGGTTTCGTTAACCGAACCGTTTTTAAGAACCTCAAAATACAGGGTCGAACCGCTACGGCGGAAGTACACCCCGTTGGTGCCGTCAAAATAACCAACCTTAGTTTCTACCCCAGCAAGGGCAGCACCCATAGAGAACGTGGCAAACACCAACAAGCTCTTACCGGGCTGATAAGGGAAAACCCTATATGTCTGACGTACTGCACTCTCAGAAGCCGTGCCGTCCAGTGCTAGAGTTACTGAGCTATTGGTCGAAGAATATGTGGAGGTAGCACCAGCGCTAAGCGACTCGTCAAACTGATGGTCTTTTTGGAAGCGATTGTCACTATTAAACAGCGTATAGGGGGCAGACGTACGTAGCCGACCAAACGCATCACTTGCGGTGCCAAGTGGGTAAATGCCTGTTTCGCCACCAGCCACGTTAAGCTCCCGAAGCAGATTGGTTAATCGGTTGAAATAAAGACGCAGAACATTGCTGTACTGATCTTGAAACTGCGGATCCCATGTGTCGGGCGCAGAAACAAGCCGGGGCGGCTCCGGAACAATGATGTCGGTTACCGGGTCTACCCGTGGGTTTGTAGCCATTAGCGACGCCCATCTTGTTTCAGGTTAATGCGTGGCACACCGAGTTGCCACTGGGTTCCAAGCGTGTTTGACTCAATCTTAAATGCCATCTGACGCCCACGCACCCGGATCGGTAACTGGTCAGTAAATCTCTGCACTGTGTACTGACGGGTTGATGTGTAGTTATTTGCGCTCACCACATCCCCAGTTTCAGTCGTACCGTAGCTGCTGCCCGGATATTGACGTGGGGTCAAGCTAAACGTAACCTGCGGCGCAGCGGCGGTAGAGCCATCAAACTTAACGTCAGGAATCATGCGCCAGCCGTATTGGAACTGATACCCGTCCGCCAAATCAAAGTCAGCAGATGTGATGTAAGAAGTCATGGCTGCGCCATCAGCATCAACGCCATCCTCGTGGTTGTACAAGTCACCATTAGACCCAGCATACCCAGTAGCCACCGGGTTGTTACGCAGTGGGGTGTCTAGCCAAGCGGTGCGATCTAAAGTGCCGTAATACCAAATCTTGTCGGTGTAGTTAAACACAATATAGCGATCAACCGTATTAGAACCCTCGGAGCAGTAAAACCACCAAACCTCATCAAAGCCTTCGTTCGTGGTGGCAAATATTTGATAGTGCTGGTCTTTGTTTATGTTGTTAAACACCCATTGCCACAATGGGCACGGCAGCGTATTGACCCGACCATCGTAGTAATAAAACTTATCTTCACCCATCCAGAAGGTAAGATTAGCTGCGGTGGCTACGGCGTTAGGGCCTACGATAGAAGTGTTTGCGCCAACCTGCTGGAAACCCCACACAAAAGGAGCGCCAAGATACTGCATCGAGTACACAGCGGCGTCGGTAAACACCAAAATCTCTTGACGCTGCGGCTTGATTGCAATGATTTCAGAACCCGCCGAGAGCGTAAAACTACCCGCTTGATTGGTGATAGCAGGTGTCCACGTAGAGTAATCTTCTTGGTCTGACCAACGTACCAGCAACGGGTTAAGCGTGGTGTCAAAGTAATCATTACAGCCAAACGCAATCACAAAACGCGACGAGTCGCTAACATGCACTATGTTGCACTTGCTGGGGCAACTGGTATCAGTTTGCCAAAACGCTGCGGTTACGCCCTGACTACTTGTGGCGGTGTTGGTGTTAGTTGAAGAAAGAACCTGAGCGCGGTTGTACGTGTTAGCAGTTTGGCACAACCATAAATATATCGGCCCACCACGAGCGTTGAGTAGTAAGTTCTCGCCGTAGTTACTCTGGCTCCACAACCGCATATTTACGCCTACACCTGTAGCCCCAGATTCGCCCCAGCCAGTCCAAGCGCTTGTAACTTGAGTAACCGTAGCGCCAGAACTATGAGACGCCGCAGATGTTCCGAGTGCGCCGCGAGTACACCCAGTAAATGTGGTGCTAGTAGTACCGATGTAAGTAATTAATTCGGAGTCAATAATTATGGTGCCGGTTGAATCAAACCCCGTTGTGCTAGTTACTGTGATAGTGGTGTCTGAATCGTTTAAAGCGCCGTTTAAGGTGTTAACCGCAGTACCTGTAAAAGTACCACCCCAGTATCCAGCACCCCACCCAGTAGCTACTGTGTAATTTTCGTTGCCGGTGTTAATTTGAAATTCGGCGTCGATTGCAGTGCCACCACCCGGAGATCCAGAAGCATCTGTAGCGTCAGCAGTTACAGAAACCGTTATAGTGAAATTATCAGAGTCAATATACTCAGTTACTTGGTGCTCAGCATTAAGGATGCCAGCGGAAATGTTACCGCCAAGCCCAACGGCACCACTAAAAGTAACAAAATCACCTGCTTGAGCCCCATGACCAACAATGCTTACCGTGATGACCGCCGACCCATCTGTAGCAGTAAAGCAGTTATCCGTTACCGTTGTAGATAGGGTAGTTCTAATTGGCGTTATGTCGTATATAAAACCATCAGTGGAATCTTGTATATAAAATTTTAGGTGCGTGCCTAAACCCAAAAGATTAGACCCAGCTAGCGTAATCCAGTTCCACAACGAACGGCAGACACCCCAAAACCTACCGGTCGGCGGAGTATACGCAGCCTCAAGCGGGCCACTATCTTTAGTCCACCCACCAATTTTCTCCGGCAAACCGCCACGAAAACGCACTTTGTCGCACTCAAACCATGAGCCTTCGTTAGACAATGTGGTGGCGTTACGTCTTACACCGGGTTGAAATTTAAGTGCTTGTAATGGCATTTAAGACCCCCGAACGCGCACATCAGAGTAGCACGCAGCTACAAACGGCGTCGATCTGTCAAGGTTAATTTCTCTTACCAATTCCATACATTTCTTTTCATCAGGCACTTCCAACTTATGCGCCACCTGCAATGAATTCCCCGGGCCAGCCACGAAGATAAGCACTGCAATGATGGTGTTCATTACATAAGCTCGAAGTGTGGCCCGTCAATAAACGGGCGTTTGCCTTGCGACCTACGCAGGTCGATGTATGTGGTCATGGCGTCTTCCATCTTGCCCTGCCACGTGCCAATGTCGTCGATGTGCCAAGCGCCGCCCCAGCGGATAGTTACTTGGTATTCTTTAGCCGCAGCAGCCATTGCGTCTGCGATGTCGTCATAAAGGTTTAGTTCCCAAGAAACGCGCCCGTCGATATAGGCTACCAAGTCCACAGCCAAGCCGTCAATGTGCTTGGATTTCATGGTTTTGCTAGCGCCTTTGGCAACAAGCTCTGCTTGTCTAGCGACAGAGCGCACGCCCTCGGATACGCCGAAATCTACTTTAGTCAGCTCGATAGCGCGTTTAACGACCACGACGAGGCTATCTTCTACCCCTTCAAGTCGGTCTAAGCTGCGTTGCGATAGCTCAAAGCTCATTTGGTCAACCCCTGTTTCTTCTCATAGGTACGGAGACCCCCCAAACCAAGCATGCCTAACAACACCGTCATGAGGCTGTCCATGTCGAACGCAGGCAGTGGTGGAAGTGTAACTCCGAAGTACGCAGTTGTAAAGGTTAAAAGGGGTTGTACTACAAAATGCCACGCCAACGCAACCCCGCACGTCCAGCCGATGAATGGACGCCACCCCGAGACAAAAGTGGACTTATGTGCGGCTTCGGTCTTGTTGACCTCAATCTGACCTTTTGCGAGCTCTTGGGCATGCTTTTCGGACATTGTGGCGATCTCATGTGCCAGCTTTGCCTTTTGGTCTTTGTCCTCAATAAACTTGTCTAGCAGCCCCGTTACTGGGCCAATCAACGCTTGCAACATAAAACCCCCATCATACTTTACCCATCATCTCAAAGCCCAGCATCACCAGCCAAGCCAAAGCAGCCAGCAGCGCGGCGATAAGTCCTGTGTAAAACACCGCGAGAAAAAACTCCTGTCGCTTGTGCTTCTGTAGTAACTCGACCCGCTTGCGCTCCATTGCAATCCGCTCGCGCTGGCGCATCATCTCAAGGTACGTCTCTTGCCCATAGCGCAGAATAATCATGCTGCGGAGCTCGCGCTCCATTTCGCCCAGCTTTTGCCGCTGCACCACAAGCTGTAGTGCCTCTTCTTCTACCGACCCGGCGCTTAGCAGCTTCTTAAATATGGGCGGGTTTTTGGCTTTTTCTTCTGCCTTGGCTATGTCGGCCTTAGCCCCAAAAAACTTACCGATATAGCCCGCGACATCCTCAATCTCACGCCCAACTTCCACCGCTTTTTTGATGGTGTTGAACGCCGTCGTGGCGACGGTAAAGGCGGTGATTGGGTCGAGCATTATCTAAACCAAGGGCCTACTAGCCATGTAACGATAGACCTCCGAATGCCCTTGGTAACAGGCTCAACACCATGCACTAAAAACGATGGAAATACTAGCGCCGTACCAGCACCTTGCGGAGGGTAAATTTTATTTTCTCCGTTTTTAATAAACAAACGGCCCCCCTCAAAATCGTCATTCAAAAACACCAGCACAGTTAGCTTACGGCACTCGGTATCACCCGGGTTTATAAATGTATCGACGTGAGCGTGATAGTGACCTTCTTTATCGTACTTTAGGTACTCAGTCTGATTAGAGTGCGTGACATCAAACTTCCATGCTTGATTATTAGCAGACAAACCAAGGCCAGCCATTGTGGCCCCAATCCCGCGATAAGAGGGCAACGAAACGCGCCTTACATCACGAACATCTTTATCTATTACGCCGTCTACCCCAGCACCGATTGGCGCTTGCTCCCCTTTTGCTTGTGCCTCAAGACTCTCGATAAGTTTGCGGCAGGCTTCGGGGGTCATTGCGTCGGAATATGTCAGATATGTGTAATCCGGTTTAGTGTGGTGAGACAGCTTAGGGCGCTTGTCGTATTTCCACTCAGCGTGGGGGCCATCGGCATCGACGTAGTGCAAAAACACCTGTGCTTGCCATTTACCTTCTTTGTAAGGCTCGCGCCAGTGATGCTTATCCATGCCGTGGTATAGCACCGCATCGCCCACACCCATATCCACTCTAGATGCGTTTACACCACCCTCATCCCCTATATAGATAGGCCACACGTCGCCATCAAAGCCAAGCGTAATCGTGGCGCTGATTTCGCAAGAAGGGCGATCTGTGTGGATTTTTAACTCGTCATCGGGGGCATAAAGACGTGCGTAGGCATAGGTAGGGTAAAGCCGTTTACCAGAAGCAGTTTCAAAGTGTGGCAGCAACTGCTCCAACAAGGAGTCAAACACAGGTGCACCGGGAACGGATTTAGACTTAGGACACTGAGGATCTTGTGTGGTCGCGCCTTCGGCGACGAGCTTTTTTAGCTCATCTGTTAACTGGGCGCAGTTTTCTTTGTCCAAGAACTCCGGCAAATGCACGTAGCCTTGCGCCCTCAAGATGTTCATTTGTTCGCACACGAGTTTTACTCTTGTTTTGATTACTCAGGTTGAGACACATCTTCAGGTTTTACATAACAGCTACCGTCTTTATAGTACCAATCGTCCGCGACGCAATCATCCGGACAATCCACCCAGATTAAACTGTTATGTACTTCAAAAGTATTCTGCTCAACTTGGGCAACTCGTTGGCAATCTGCTATTTCTGACCATACCGGTTCCCAATCGTTGGTTACAGCATTTTGTTGCCAAGACGAAACCCAACGATGTGTAAAAGATTCGTTAGGAGAAATAAGTGCTTTCATTAGTAAAACTCCTCAACAATAACGATGCCTGCTGCACCGGCACCTCCGGGCGCTGTGCCACCGCTCAAAGAAGTCCCGCCGCCACCGCCACCGCCATAAGCGCCACCAGCTCCTCCCGGGTACGTGCCGGGGAATACAGCGTATGTGCTTCTTCCGCCACCACCAAATATGGAGTTGCCGCCGGTTCCACCAGCATTGCCACCAATAACATTGGTACCATTACCGCCAACCATATTAAAAGTACCACCAGACCCTGAGCCTCCGGCTCCACCGGTTCCACCACCGGGGCTGGGGACAACACCCCCAGTACTACCTGCGGTAGCAGAACAAAACGCACCAAACGAATTGGTGCCGGGGCCAGCAGTAACAGAAACAGGGCCGGGAATAGCCGGGGCATCTAGATACTCAATGGCTGCGCCTCCACTACCACCGCCAGCACCGGTGCCAGAAGCAGGGGCCGTTCCGCCCGCACCACCAGCACCAACAACAGTGACTTTCACCGCCTTCAGACCTGCGGGCTTAGTCCATGTACCGGGGCTTGTATAGGCGTTTAAAGCGTAACCGCCGCCCCCAGTAGCAGCCGTTGTTTGTGTTGTAGCATCAGGAAACGTGATGCCTGTGTTTGTAATTGATGTAGCCATTTAATAACTCTCCAAATTAAGGCGAACCAGCCGCGCTAATGTTGCCAAGAACAATTACGTCGCCAGAAGCGTCTATAGAAAAAAGCGCCGTACCACCACTTGTCTTAATTACTATCTTTGATGAATCTTCTTCAATTACAAAATTAGTTGTAGTAACGGTAGTTGAGTTTGTGGCGTTTGTAACAGCCGTGGTTCCGATAGCCGCCACAATATCTGCCTCAGAAGCAACGCTTAGTGCCGAAGCATCATTACCCCGGATCAGACCGCCAGAAGTAAACGTATAAGCGCCGGTACCGCCAGAAGCTACGGGTAAGTGCGTTGTGGTTTCTACTACATTGGTGCCGTCGGTATAAAGCACCATAGACTTACCATTCGGCACAGTTATGCCGGTACCGCCAGATGTTTTAACTACGATACTTTGACCGCCAGTGGTATTGTTCTGCACCACATAAGGCTTCTCAATAGTGGGTACTACCAAGTTACGAGTATCACTTAAAGTAACCCCTGACGTTACGTTAAGTACAAAATTACGTGCAACTTGGGTAGAAGGCGAGTCGGTTAACGATAAAATTAAATCCGGCCCGTCTGACGGAAAGTTTGGGTTACCATACCCAACAATAGCCTCTTCTAACGCTGTGCCAAGGTTAGTGTTCGTCGTGGTGCCCCAAGCACCTGCTTGTTCGCCCGGATTGATTAGCTCAATCTTAAGGCTTGTCGAGTATGTTGATGCCATTTAGGTACCTCTTTTAGGCTACAGGGAGTACTTTACTCCCAAATGTTGATTTGTTCAATAGAGTGTTCATACTTCACCCCAGTTTTGATTTTGTACTACCGCGATTAGCGCCTCGACATTATCGCAAGCAACAATGGCGGTTTCAAGTCTCTCAGCCTCTGTCAAGATAGCAGCACGTTTAGCCACCACATCAGCGGGAATAGCAACGTCACGTTCAGCCTTACGGATCACCATCCAATCGGTCGCAGCCAGCATCTTGCCAGCCGTGTCTTTGACCTGTGCAATCCACACCGACTTCAGCCCTTTGGTAACCAGCCGTTCATCGCTGTCCACCATGCTTTCGGTCGCAGCGTCATAGACCTGCACCCACATCGGGTTGCCCTCGGCGTCCACTTCCTCGCGGTCTGCCAACTCTTTGGGATTGTTTACATCGCCGTTCCAATAGAAGCGGTCATCAGCGCGAACAGGATCTGCCACCTCGGTGATGCCAATGGCGGCTTTCTCTGCGGCAGACGCAAGGCGTAGCCAGTTGGCTGGGTATTGGATGCCATTAGCCGTGAAAGCACGACCAACAGGCAAAGGGTTGTTGTTAAGCATGAACATTGTTGTTACCTCGCGAGGGAATTTTTAAATGGGTTTTCGGCAAATGCCATGTAGATGTATGTGCTACCTGAAGCGTTATTGTCATTGTCGGCTTGACGCAACTTAAACCCGTTAGATAAAGCGTCGCCTGTAGCGGATGCTGATGTTTCAGCATTAGCAAGATTAGCATACAACAAGTTATTCACAACATTATAAGTTCCAACAGGATTTAGTTCCCACATCTGCCAGTTGCCAGTAGAGTTTGTACGCTTTATAAGGATTAGACGGGGACGGAAACCTAGATAAACAAACGCCCCGTCAGTACTCCCATTGCCCGTGTACGAACCAAACTTGGAAAAGCCCTCGACGTCGGCGAAGCAGTAGGCGACGATCTCGTTGGTGCTTTTATTTGTGGAGTTGCCAGTTCCAACAGAAAACACTGTGCTTGTGGGTACGGTTGAGTTCCACACACCGGCACTGGTTGTTTTTGCTGCGGTGGTGTTCAGAACGATGTATTCTGTTGATCCGAACCCAGTGAACCAAACCGTCCAGACTTGTGCGCCATCATCTCGGTTCTTCACAATCACCATCTTCGGCGCAACACCCAAGCCATGCCCCACCGTAGCGTTAGCACCAGTACCTGTATAAGTCACAATCGAAAACCCAGCGGTAGTGTTGGCGCTGACAGTTGACTCTATCGTGCCTTCGTTGTTGGTTACACCGCTGCCGTTGGCTTTCCAGCCCCAAATTACATAGGTTGCGCTTGACTGGTTATTGGCTAGGTTTGCCGCACGATAAGTAACATTTGCGCCGTCAGTCGCTAGGTCTAATTGCGCTCCCGGATTTTGTTCTGCATCTGTAGTGTTAGACAAAAGCACATTGCTGTTTCCTCGCAGAACATCGACCAAACTGTGCGAATACGCAACCGAGCGACCTTTGTGCCAAACCATATCTGGATTAAAACCAAAGCCCGTTACAGTCTGGCTTGACCCATTACCCGTATAAGTCACCGTATTGAAATACTCACTCCCATCCTCAATAGTCGAGTCAGGCAGGTTGTATGTGTTCAGACTCTTAAAGTCTGTCGGTGGGGTGTAGGCAAAGGGGCGTTGACCGAAGTTGGCAGTAAATGTGCCGCTTACAGTATTGTCCGACACAGCCGCACAGTAGGCAGTAGAGGTGGAGATACTGCTTGATGATGGGTTGCTACCAGTAGCGGGTGCGCCACTAGCCAGCCAAGTACCATTCACTCCATACCAAAGTTTGCCAGCGTCTTGGTCAAAGGCAAGCATATAGACAACGCCGTTGCCTTGCGTGTACGAGCCATACGAGGTGGCGGCGCCATTATCAAACTTTCGGTCAGTATAGGAAGCATCCAAAGCGTAGCCAAGTTTCCCGCTGTCACTCATGTTATTTGTTGGTGGTTGGCTCTGAGGCATGATTCCAATGACCTGCGTGCCTCCGCTGTTGACGCTATCCGACGTAACTTCCCAGTACCACTTGCCACTTGGGAAAGCGATTGTCGATTTGATGCTTCCGTTTGAACCGTTGGTGACTACCTTGAGATTTCCATTGGTAACAGATGAGATTCCATTGTCTTTATCTAACGGATTCCAAGTAGCATAGTTCGCCGCATCCTCACTCGTCAGCGTTGGCACATCAGTCATGGAGTCGTAGGTTGCCCCGCTGGTCACGCTGATGTTGTTAGCCGTCCAGTTGTTGCTATTGCCGCTGGTGTCATAGCCCAACGTGGTGGTGGTACTGTTATCGCTGAAGTTCAGGTAGAACCCGTTCGTGCCATACGTCCCGGTGTACTTGATTGGTTGCCATACCCCGGTGTCTGAGTTGTATTCGCCGAAATAGGTGGGGTCTAGGGCTTGACCGTCAACGAAGTTGATTTCGGTTAGGTAGCCGTCGAAATATAAACTACCTGATGATGGTCGTCTGCCAAAGTAATGGGCAACATTATTATTAATGTGACTATCGTAATTTAATGAATAATAACTTGCCGTTGAAAAGGCGGTAACCTGAGACCCGTTAATATAAATTTTAATACGGTCAGATGATGTCGCTTGTGTCGTATCGACTTCAATAACTATGTGATACCAAGCCGAGGGGTCACGAAATACCTGACTTGTTTGCAGCAACATTGTTTGCGTACTGCTATTTAATTGCCTGAACTGTAATTCGCCAGTGCTGTTAAATGAAATATATGTTTCATTACCGGATGACCCAGCACCGCCCAGCATTTGTTGCGTTCCAATACCGGCGTATTTAAACCAAATGCTATATGTCCAAGTCTTGCGGTTGCCAGCAGACGCAGGTGTCCGACTCAAATAAGCAGACGCACTAGAACGCAAGCGCAGGCTGCGGTCGATGGTGTAGACACCGCCCTGACCTGATGCGCCAACCAGTGCGTTGTTCTTAATTAAGCTCATGAGTAGTTAGCCGTAAATACAGCATGGATGGATGTGGCGCTACGCACTACATAGTCAACCCGGTCAACGGCATCAGGATCTGTGCTGAGTGTCGGCGCTGTGCCGCCGATGAAGTCCCAGTAGCTGCCCCACGACAACGTGCGACTACCCGTGCCGTCTTGGACGATAAAGATTGAACCCGTCTGCCCAGCGATTGGACTTGTTGGGTTAGCCATTGTTCGGTTGCCACCAAGCGTCACTGAGAACGTACTGTTAGCAGTCAAATCAGGGGTGATAGTAGCCCCGTCAGTCAACGTACCAACCGCCCCCGGCAGCGTCAAGGTGTAGTCATTTGCGGTGTTGGCGCTATCAAAACTAACGCTGCCACCTGATGGGTTTTGGATTACGACGCCCATTTAGGCACCTCCTTTAGGGTATTTGTCTTTGACCGCCTGAATCGCAGCAGCCATGTCAGAAGGGAACACACCAGCGTGAAACAAGGCATCTAGTTGATCACCAATGGCGGGGTACTCTGCGGCACGACTTGCTTTGTAGGCGTTAGGGTCAACCCAAGCATTGACAGCAGCCATGTCGATTTCGACCTTGTTGCCTTGAGTATCAAAAGCCCCAGCAGTGTCATCAACCGTAACCACCTGTGGGTATAACGAATAAATTGCTTGGTGGTTCATCCTGCAATCTCCATAACTGTAATAGTTGAAGCAGTCCTTGCAATAACTGAAGTGTCTGAATCTGCGTTAGTTCTATTTACGGCAGCAGTTCCACCCTGTGTCTTAATTTGAATTTTGTAAGTTGTAGCCGATGTTGTAGACGGAGAATCCAAATGCTGCACACCAAAATTTACAGCGCCGTTGCTATCAGGAAGTCTTCCTTGGGCTGAGGCTTGTGCTCTACTTCCAGCAGAGTCACCAATTGCAATTGGTGTACTACCTCTAAGTAATTGAATCATACCGTTATAAGCGGACGAGGTATTCCCAACATTTGTCATAACAGAAACAAAAATTTTGCTTGTAGAACTTGTTGGAGTAATAGAAACAGATAACCCAGTTACGTCTACATACGAAGTGCTAGTAGTCGTAAAAGTATCAGTCTTGGTGGTACTCACAACCTGCAACACACTACCCGCTGGCAGTCGTGCAGAGGCAACTGTTCCTGTCAAATCTGCGGCATCTAAACCAGCCGCCGATGTAATGTCAGGCGTCGTGATGCCCGTTGTGCCGTTTAGCGTGATGGACATTTTTCTCTCCTAGATTACAACGTAGCGACTGCCGCTGGACACGGTGACTGTGACGCCTGAGTTGACCGTGACAGGGGCGGTGGTACATCAGACTCATACAATAGTCCACACACTTCCACTAGGCACCGTTACCGTAACCCCACTACCCAAGGTCACCGGCCCGCCGCTAATAGCGTTATTCCCAGTATTGATTGTTGAAGATTCAGTTATCGTGGCCTTGTTCTCAATATAACCCATGCCACCTAAAACCGAACGCCCTGCCGGGTAGGTAACAAAAACGTCTTTACTGCCCGCAGAAAAACTTACAGCAGAGCCTGCGTTACTGGATGAAAATATAGTATCTCTAGACAATGTGGTACCGCTGGCGGTGTACGTACCTAAGCCAACTTCCCAGTCACCCGCGCTGGAGTCCACAATAGCGTAGTACGTTGTGTTGCCGTCACCCACCACGCTGAAAGATTGAAAACCGCTTTCGGCACCGGCTAGCGTAATCGTCCCAGTGCCGGTTGTCGTGGTGGTCTCTTTGACCCGATCAGCTACTACAAGTGCCATTAGTTCAACCCCGAAGTATCAATACCCGACCATTCGGTCGATTCGCTGGTGTCAATATTGCTCCACCCTCCAGCCCCAGAACTATCTAACACACCCCAAGCCACCGCCTGAGCGGTCTGCACGTTGCCCCATGATGTGCTCTCTGAGCTATCCACATTCTGCCAATCGACTGTCTGGCTGTCATCTATAAGCTCCCACAAAAACCGAGCCGTGGTTATATCAACAGCCGTACCGGACTCCAGTACAGACGCAATAAATGCCATCCGGGCAACAAATGCAGCGGCAGCATCAGCCTGCTCTTCCATGCTAGCGACAAACGCAGCAGTAGCGGCATAAGAATCCGAACCCACTACGGCATCTGACGTATTGCTTGCAAATGTAACAGCCCCAGCTTCAGCATCGTCTCCGGTAGCCGCGTCGGCAAAAGCCCCGCCAAATGTCACACCTGCGGCAAGCAGATCAGAAATTGTGGACGAATCCGCAATATCACAAACAAAAGTCTGAACACCGGCAAAAACATCATCTCCCGACACGCTGTCGGCAAAATCTACAACAAAGTTAGCTGCCGTTACAAACGACTCGCTACCCGACGTCAAATCAGACAGAGACGTGCCAAATGTTGCGGCTGCGGACTCAACGCCAGAAATATCCGATGTTTCCGACAGAGAGGCCAAAACATCAAAAGCACCCGAAACACTGTCTGCGCCGTCAACGGTATCTGCTACATCTGACAACACAACTTGGCTAACAGACTGTGCGCTATCTCCAACAACAGTTTCCTGAACATCTGTGTCAAATAGTTGCGTGGCCTCTTCGCTATGCGTAGCAGATAAAGAATCAGATACCTGAGTACTAAATGTCTGGATCGACGACGGAGCATCATCAGCCGTAACGGTGTCGGCAAAAGTGAGAACTATAAGATTTACACCAACGTAAGCATCAGAGGCCGTAGCAGTATCCGATAACTCGGCTTTAGCCGGCGCTCTACCTTCTATAGTTTCACTGGCTTGAGTATCTGCTACACCATTAAAACCCCAAGCGTATTCGCCCCAAGCGTTGTCTGACCATCCTCCAGACCCTATAAAGCACTCGTTTATTTTTAATGCGTCGGCACCGGCGTCCGCAGCTGTGCTGCTCTCTGACAGAGCAACTTGGTATACGTTACCTGCTAGGCTCGCATACGGTGTTACAGCTAAGCCGGATATGCCGAACATACATTACGCCGCCGCTTCTAGCTCGCTTTCAGCAAACCAACGGGTTTGGTTAACACCCTGAGCATCTACCCAAGAGATGCGGTAGTGAATTTCGCCCGTGTTTTCATCCATGCGAAAAGCCTCGACTGGGCCTGTGGGGATAACCGCAATCACCCGTACAGATTCATTTTTTGCAAATCTAGTAGCCATCAATTACCCCTTAAGCTGCGTCAAGGCTAAACGTGTAGGTAACAGTCAGCGTATCGCCACTGACCACCGAACGATCGCCGGGAGAAGCAAAATCACCAGCCGAGAACAGAATCCCAGAAGTGCCGCCCTTGGTGTTGTCGCTGGTCAAAAACGCGCCGCCGATTGTTGCCGTCGCATTGATGCTGTAGCTAGCAGCCGAACCAGAATTACTAATAACCGAGGGATCGGCAGTACTGGCAGCGCCAAACGAACAGGCCGGACGGGTAGATTCTGAATAGCCCGTTTCTTCTGTCCAACCGGCATGGCTAGCCATCGTGTCGCCAGCAGCGGGGTTGTTCGATGCGCCAGCGCCATACAAGCCAATGTACCAAGCAGCCGTGTAACCAGAGCCGCTAAAGTACTTGTCGTTCATATCTTTTAGACCGACGTTAACCACTAGGTTTGGTGTGCTGGCTTCCCACTTAAGGTTGCCTTCAGCATCAAAACATTTAACAGCAAAAACACCGCCGCCCTTGATAGCAGCGCCAACACCACCACCTTGGGTCACAGTGCTGCCAATTGCATCACTAGAACGAGATTTATCAATAAGCATTTTTATGCTCCTTATGAAATACGGATGATGGCGCTATTAGCGTCAGCGGTTGGAAAGGTCACGGTAAAAGTGGAGCTAGAAGAAGATCTGTCTGCCCCAAAATCCAGCACAGCAACTGCCTTGTTTGCCTTGCTGCTGTTGTAAATCAACGCCCCACGAGCGGTGATTGTGCTGGATGCCCATGATGTGTTCGAGAACGACACGTATGCCGTTGTGCCAGATGAACTCGGCGTCGTTGAAACTGTCAGTGTGTTACCACCAGCAGAATACCCCGTACCACTCACCTCATTGGTTGTCGTGTAAACGGTGTTGTCAGCGTTCAACGTGGCGTCGGCTGTGTACAGCGCCATCTTAAATGTGTCAGAGCTAAAGTCGTGCGTGCCAGATAGCAGCTCTTTCTTAAAGCTCGTGCATTGTGCTTGTGTGATTGCCATATCAGGTCACCGGCACCCTTGCTTGTCCAGAACGATACGCATCCTGACGCTCCAAGCCATCGCCCAAACGCTTAGCCAGTTGTAGAGCTTCTTGATATTTTGCGTTATACAGTTGGAGCAGATCCGGCTCGCCCTTCATAAAGGTATAAGCCTCAACCAACGAGCCGTACAACAGCACCGAGTCGAAGTTATCACCCAGCCAAGTTTCGCCAGAAGCAGCAACAGTAATCGACTCTGGGTAGTAGTAAAAGTGCAGCTCTACGCTATATGCAGCATCAGGGGTTGGGCCAAGGATAAACGAAAGCTCGTTAGTAA
>Ga0208899_1000355_pt1 | contig 33531 bp, 39 predicted proteins | sample VirMetDEL_Nov_24_FD_184518 | JGI IMG/M metagenome (GOLD analysis project Ga0208899, IMG submission 184518) | Aqueous microbial communities from the Delaware River and Bay under freshwater to marine salinity gradient to study organic matter... | ecosystem: Environmental > Aquatic > Marine >... | reverse complement strand
TGAATCATCATTAGGATTAATACCTAAAGCAGACTCTATAATAGATCTTAGCAACTTCATTGTAATATTTTTAGCCGGGTTATCAGGGTTAGGTGTATAAACAGTTAGGTTTTGAAAAAATCTTCTGCCCTGCATATCACCATTTAATAACTCAATATTTAAAACTAAATACTGCGTCTTACCATCACGTTGGGATAAATTAAGATAAGGTTGTCCCTCAACAATTCTTTCAGGTTTGTCACCTTCTCTTGGATCAATTAAATGTATCTTCATTGCTCCAATTGTTTTATCAGGGATAAGCTCAAGTTTCTTTTTATCACCATATCCGTCTTGTTCTGCTTCATTAAAATTCATGACCATTATTTGTCTCCTTTAAGTTTTTTCTGTGTTATTTTGTTAAGTAAATTACCTAGGTGTGGCTCTTCAATTTGACTTAGAAGACCAGACCTATCCTTACATGGATAATCCCAAGGGTTATCTGTATGGCATACAAACATTCTTTGTTTGCTGGCAGGTTGTTCTGGATCGAGATTGTTGACCGGTTTCCAAACGTAACTAATCATTTCATCTACAATACCAGGAATAGCTAACTTCGCTCCAGACCCATCCATTTGAATTTGATATGAATCTTTCTGCGTAACATCGTCTTTATAAGTATCTAACAAACCTACAAATATAACATTCTTATTTTTTATATGTTGTAGATGTGTTGCCCACTGAACAAGTTCCGTTTTAAGTTTGCCATATATTTTAAGTGTATTAGGAACACCACCTTTTGTCTCTGCATCAGGCTGTTGCTCACACCAAGAAAAACATAATCTTGATGCTACACTTATAGAATCAACGAATAAATTATCATACGTACTATTAATGTCTTTAAGGTTAGGAAACCTTTTAAGAGCATTGTCATAGTGTGCTTGGCCATATGATAAGTTTTCGCTGGTGATAGACATGTTAGGACCACCTAACAACACAGCAATGTCTTTACAGTCTTGCCATGTTTCTGTCTCTAAAGTCACACCTTTAAAATTCCTAACCGACAAATCACCCGCTTCAATATTAACGAAAAGAGTTTTTTCTTGGTCAAGAGTTAAAAGTTGTGAAGTTTTACCAATACCAGATTCTCCAAGCAACATAAGCTTGGCGCCAAAATCTGATCCTAGTCGTTCTTCTGCTGATATAATTTTCATTATTTATCTCCCATAGAAAATTTTACTTTATATGTAGGGCTACTAGGCTCTACTGTTCGTGCTTTTTGTAAAGTCTTTTTTATATCAGGGGGAGCAGACTTGTACTTCGTCTCGCTCACCGTCCATTTTACTTGAGCATAATGATTCGCGGCTTCCTTGCCGTGAGTCTTCGCTATGGAATCAAGACCTTTAATTAACTTGTCTTGGTCCCATGTTATCTTTGGAGTGATGGATGCTTCAACTTTGCATCCTTCGGATATGTCGAAGGTTCTAGTACCTGTATCAACTCCGTCAGATTGCAGCCTTGAAAATAGTCGTTGCCCTAGAGTTTTGTCTAAGACACCCCTGATTTTTTGGCCTTGTTTAGTGATGACTTGTCTCAAGTGAGTACATTGATTCAAGGCATCGAGGGCCTCCTTTTCATTCATGCTAGAAATGTCGAGGTCACTAGCCTCTATTATATTAAGTTCTTTCATTTTATATTCCTTATATCTATGTGTTTCTAAAAAGTGGGCATTCTTTATCCCAACACTTGTATGCCACATGTAAACTGATATGACAAGTAAAAAAACAATTATTTTTAAATTATATTGTAAACCTAAAAAATATCGTTATAGTGTAACGACTTATGGAGATTAATATGTCAAACAAAAAAGAGAAAAATTATTCAACTGCAAGAATTTATATTGAAGATTTAGCACGCCTTAGATTAATTGCTAAGCATACAGGTAAAACACAAATTAGTACTTTACATGATCTCGTAAATGAAAAATGGAACGATGATTTTATGGAAGAAGAAGTTACTGTGTCAACTAGTGGTATTGAATCTGTAATGCCTCAACCTAATCTTTAAGTTTGAACAAACGCTGCATCTTTAGGATCTAAAAGACCCATTTCAATTAATGCCATTTCTTCATCAGCTGTTAGATACTGTCTATCATCATAACTAATAGCTAACTGAGGAAGTATACCACCGCTATCACCCATACCTTTTGCTGATCTGGTTAATGCATCAATTGCAAAATCCTCTAATCCTAAGTCGGCATATCTTTGTTCTAAAGCTTCACCAGACGGTGCTGCACCAACGGCATTAGTTAAATCAACTACTGTTTCACCATTTGCTACAGCTTTTTGTGCGGCTAAAGTTAAGTTCTTTGTTAAATCTTCTACAATTTTTTCACCTGATTGTGGTTCGTATCTATATGTAAGTACTTCACCTTCAGTGCCTCTCATAAGATTTAAATCACCTTCATCAGGATTGTAAGTAAGTCTGTCCATGTAAGTAGATTCTTCTTCTTGATTACCAATACTTACATACATGTCATCTCTGTTACCAATACCAACTTCAATATCACCTTCAAAAGTTACACCATATGTTTCTGCTATATCATTAGCGATAGGTGTCATAGCGGTTGCAATAGTATTAGCTGTTTCAACATTTTGATCATTTTGTTTATCACCACCCATGCCATAAGAAATAACTTCACCACTTCCTAAATCTAAATTAGCAATGCCTGTTTCATTGGAAGGTTCTTGTTGTCCTTCTAATAATCCTGCTACAAGCGCTCCGGCAGCTAGATAAGGATTAGCTGCTGCTCCCGGGAAGAAGGCTGCTCCGGCCCCAGCCAGAGTTCCTAAACCAGAACTAAATGATGGATCATCTATAAAGTCTGCTAAGTTTAAAGCGCCACTTATACCACCTAATATTTGAGCTGGAGCTACACCTAAACCATCAATTGGATTGTTCATAAATTCACCAAATCGATTAAATATACCTCCGCCTTCATCAAATGTATCTATTACATCTTCAGCTTTTACTAAATCATTATATTCGGTAGGAGAAATAACATTTCCTGTGCTGCCTACATAATTTCCAGCTTCGTTTAAAGCATAAGTAGACGAATCTCCAAGAGATGATACAAGTTTTTCTGCTGAAGTCATCCCTGGATCATCATAAAACTGACTTAAATTAGTTCCTACATCAGCTCCACTAGATGCTAAACTTCCGTCAATTACATCGCTAACTATAACGTTACCTATTTTATCTGCATTACTAGCAAAACCACCAAGAGTTTGACTTGTGGTTGGAAGAGCTGTTTGAATAAATTTATCCGTCAAATTACCTGAAAGGTCAAATCTATCTGGAGAAAAAATATCATCTTCACTTGAAATTCTAATACTTTCGTTGTCTGTATTTACATTTGTATCTGTTTCTGAAACTACACTTCCATCTGGGTCAGTTGGAATGTCTTCAACTGTAACTTTTGGAATTTGCATGTTTTGGTTTAAGTTTGTAAAGTAATTTCCAAGAGTTCCATCAATAATTCCTTTTGCTAAAAAGTCACTAATTTCTTGGTCAGTAAAACCTTTAGTTTTTAAATCCTCTGCTATAGCCTTTCTTTCCTCAGCAGCAGTATCTTGTAATAAATCATCACCTGTTTGATTGTAATTATCTACTTCTTCAACCGTAACTTTTGGAATCTTATTTGGACCTAACCCTCCTTCGGCTAAATTTAACATGGATGCTGTTCTTGCATCAAATAGAGAATCTATAGCGTCTGTTCCTATAACACTATCATCAGGATTTAAATTATCATATAAATCTTCTTCAAATTTTGTTTCAATATTATCTTCAATTATAGGATCTACTTTAGAATCTATTACACCGGTTAGCGTGTCGTTAAACTGATTTTGCAGATCTATTTGATTGGCATTAATAGCTTGATTTGTAAGTTGTTCTTCAAACGCTCCTTTGTCGTACCCCCTATCATCTGTTAAAAGATTTTTTATACCAGTAGCAGCACTTCCATCAAAAAGTTTTTTAGCAAGTGCTGTAGCTCCTACTCCTAAAATAATATTTTTAAGTTGATCAGATGTTCCAGGCCCTTTTGGAAGACTTAAATCAACGTCACCTCCGCCGCCTGGTCCAGGTCCTGTAATAACTCCTCCGCCATTATTATTACCGCCGCTGTTGTTTCCACCGCCATCACTACCGCTACCTCCGCCTATCGGACCGCCGGCTCCGCCGTCGCTACCGCTCCCACCACCAAAGGTTGGATCGCCTAAGTTAGGATTACCTGAGCCTAGTCCGGGTCGTGATACACTTCCTTGGAAAGTTTGATTAAATGTGCCAGTACCAGAACCACCAAAGAATTGATCAGGGTTCATAGTTACATCAAAGATATCAATAGCAGGATTTTGTACTCTTTGACCTGTCATAAAATTAGTAGCTGGACGTCTTATAAAACGAGCATCTGTCGCTGTTTGATAAGGGCCATAACCACTTGAATATAATCCGCCAATACCTCTTGTGTTATCTGCCATTAAGCTTGTCCTCTTGCTCTAAGTAATGCTTGCATAGTTGGGTTGTTACCAGCCGCTCCAAGCGCAATATCTCTTTCTACATTCCCTATATTAGCAGACATTTGTTGCGCAGGTCCAGACATAGATATTTGTTCTGGGCTTGGTATAGTTCGTCTTGGTGTTGGCATTGAGATTGGAGTTTCTTCTACAATAGATGTTACTTGTTCTTCTACAAAATCTTTTGCTTTTTTTGTTTTTCCTGGAACATCTAAAGACTCTCCTACTTCAACTACATCTTCCTTTAAAGTATCAACTCCTCCTCCTGTTACATCTGATAAACTTTCTATAATAGCTGTTCTTATAGCAACTCTAGACTTACCCATTTGTGCTAATGTTTTTGGAGGAGTTAAAGCCCATTTTACGTAAGGTTTGCTTTGAACAACTCCGGCAATAGTTAACAACCTAATTAATTTTGAAGCTCCTCTAAGAACTTTTTTAGCTTCACCACTTGCTATGTCAGTACCAAGAGTAGCTGTTTGAAGTCCTGTAGTTCTAACTTTTCTAGCGCCACCCTTTTCTGATACAGTTTCTGCTGTTTCTCCTAATTTTTTTAATCTTTTTGTAACCTCACCTCGAGGTCCACCCCATCCAAATATAACATCTAATTGACCGTCAGTGTAAGCGCCATCACTTTTATCAGTAAGATCGGCTATAAATTTATTAAGTTTACTAAGATCTAAAACACCTTCAACACCTTCCCCAGATACTGATAAATTTGTATTAAGTAAATTTACTAATAACCTGTCTCTAACTTGTCTTTCATAAGCTATTAACTCTGCTTTTTCAGCAGATCCAGAAGGAAGTCTATCTATTTGATTTTTTAATCCTTGAAAATATTCAGCCTGATCGGATCCTGATGCTCTTTTTAAAATATTGAAAGCACCTATTCCGTCCTTTAAGCCTTCTGTTTGTTTTAACATTTTCTTTTGTACTTCAGGTCTTACTTCTCCAATAAATTTTCTTTGATTTTGCAACTCTTCTATAAGTTGTTTTACATCTCTTCCACCAGTGTTTGGCGTAGCTCCAAAAGCTGTTAATGTATTATAATCTAAAACAATATCTTCTGTTCCTGTAGCTTTGTTAAGTTGATTAGCTGCATCTAAAAGATCAGACCCTTGGCCATCAGGAAAGAGCATATCTACTACACTTTTATTTCTTAAATCTTCCTTAATAAAATCTATATCATTTACGCCTGGGGTTTTGTCTAGTTCAGGTAATGCTGATTTATTAGTTCTTGCGTTTTTAATAAATTCAGTAAATTTATTAATACTAACTTTGTCTGTTCCTTTGTCTCTTGCAAAATTTAAAGCTCTTTTTATAAATTCTTTTTGTAAAGATTCTATAGCTCTATTTTCTAGTTCAGGTAAAGTTTCATTAAGACGTCTTTGAAAAATTTTATTATTATCAATTCTATCTTGACGACGTTTTAACACATTATACACATCTCTTTCTGAGGCTAATATAACTTCTCCTGGTGTGTTATTTTTAGTATCTAAGGTTTTAAAAAGTTCGTCTGCTAATGTTTTAGATTCTGTTATAGATTCTGCTGTTGCTCCAGAGCCGAGAACGTTGCCAGGTGTTTCATCAGCAGCAGCTCTAGGCACAAAACTTTCTAGTAAAGTTTTTTCTCCTTCAGTAAATTCTTCTGGATTAATTTTTTTAGACGCTATTTCTTGAATTTCTCCTACAGCATCTTGTGACGATTGAGCTTTTCTTAAACCTGTAAAAAATTTTGCTAAACTATTTGGGTTTGATAATACAGCTTCTGCTATAGCTTCAGGTCCAGAACTTCCTCCTTGTATAGATTTTACATTTTGTCTTATAAATGCATCATCTTGATGAGTCATAAAGTCTTTATAAGACCTTTGTAATGTTTCTACATTATCCATATTGTTAGACATTTTTTTAAGAGATTCTTTTAATTGATCTTTTATTATTTTTCTAGTTTTAGAATCATTTTTAAGTAATTTTGCTGGGTCTATATCAATATCAGTTCCTGCTAATTCATTATTATATTTAGTAATAACATTATCTATCTGAGAATTAAGTGTTTTTAAATTAGACTTAGAAAATTTATCTTGAAAATTTTTAATATCAGCTGATGCCTGCATTATATCTTCATCTAATACTTCACGAAAAAGTTTTGCTGAATTTTTACCATTTAACAAAATTTCTGCATCTGTTGTATTAACCCAGCTTCTTAACACATTTAATTGTTCTAAATCTAAAACCTGAAGATCATCATCCAAAAGACCTCTAAGAACTGGATTTACTTTTGGCTCAGCCCTTAAATTTGGAATAACTTTTCTATCAATTGCATCATTTAATGTTGCTACAAATTGTTTAGGTTTAATAAATCTAGGACCTGTTTTTTCTCCATCACCTAGAAGCATAGGTATATTTAAATCTCTATTCAAAGTATTTACAAATATTTCAGTTTGCTCATCATTCAAACCTAAATCTTCACCTATTTTTTTTAAATGATTATTAGAAACACTCATATCTAAATTAATTGCTCTGAATCCATCATCCACTGTTGTGTGAAACGCTTGTTGAATTTTACTTAAATCTTTCAATGCTACAGAGGGGTCATATCCTTGATTAACTTTTCCTAAAACATTATCATATGCAACTGTTAAAAATTCTTGAATGTCTTTTTCAGCCGCTTTAATATACTCATCTCCAACTTTAATTCTTTGATTCTCTACATTTTTTATAAAAGGCCCAAGCTCTTCAAGGTTAACAAAATCTCTTCCATCAAACAGTTGTTCTTGAATTTGATTTCTTAACTGATTAGCATTTTGGTCTATTCTTCCCGGAAAAAGATTTTCTAAAACTTTTACATTGATGCCTAAAATTGGTCTGTTTTGTAAATTTTCAACTGTTACGTCTAATTTATAACCTTCATCTACAAGCTGTTTAGCTTCTTTAGATTTTGCAACTTGTTCTACTGTAGCACCCTTACCGCCCAAAACATCTCCAAAAAAACCTGTGCCTCCTTCAACATTTACTGGACCTCCTTTAATTAATCTTCTAACAGCATTAAACAATGTACCAGCAGCATACTCTCCAGCAAAACCAAAAATACTTTCTATACCAGCTCTTTTTCCAACAGAGAGTGCGTCTTCAGCAGCAATGCCACGCGCTGCTTGTTGTGCTTCATCTGCAAGAGATCCTAACCCAGCTCCAATACCAGAACCAATTGAAGCTACCAACAATGGTGCTGCGACAGGTCCTGTTGCTAACGCTGCAAATGTACCTGCAATAGAGCCTGCTATTGGAAGACCAGCTTCTCCAATAAAATCAGTTACATCAGTCCAGCTTAATGTTTCTTCATCAATAGCAATTCTATTTTTTCCTTCTTTTAAAGGTTTTTGTTCTCCCAAAGATTGATATCCTTCAGGTGTTAAAACAAATCTTCCTCCGCTATCAACGTCCCAAAACTCACCTTGTTTTCCATATTTATTTAAAAACATAGCTTTTTCTTTTGCGGTATTAGCATTAGAAAATTTTAATCTAAATAGTTGATTTTTAACCCCTGTATCATAATCAACATTGGGATCAAAAGGTTTTTCTTTTGGGCCTTCAAATTCTTGAGATTGTTGTTCTGTATCTGTAGGAGTAGATTTTCTAGATTCTATATTACCAAAAAATTTACTTAACTCTGTTTCTTTTGGTTTATATGATTCAGAACCTATATATGATTGTATAGTTTTTAATTCTTGCTCAGTTGGTTGATCACCTTCAATTTCAAAAGGTTGAACTCTTCCATCCTCTAACGTAACATCATATATACCCATAAAATTAACCTATATCTTTAACGGAGATTGGCGCAAGTTTGTTTTTACCTTCTGAGGCATCATTAATTATTTTTAATTGCCTTTCAACTTCATCAGGATATTGAGATTCTAAACTTACTAAAACATTTTGAGCGCCAGTTTTTACATTATTTAATCTTTGTATAATGTTGTTAATTTGGTCTGCCATTTCCGCAGATCCTTTTGTTAAACCAGGGGCGCCTAAAGTCTGTTTTACCATTTCTCTTTCTTGGTTAGAGATAGTTTTTCCACCCTCTTCTAATAAGAATTTTGCTAAACCAAGTGCCATTAAATCTCCAAAATTTTCTTGACTTATTCTTGCGCTTGGATTGTCCATAGTTACACCAAAAATATTTCCTATTTCTTGAGCTGTTTTATTGATAAGACCTTTTAATCCACCAGATTTTTTTGAATACTCTTTAAGTTTATTCATTCCTTGTATGCTGTATTCAATATTACCTAAATAATTATTAGCTGTTGTTAAAGCCATAGCTATACTTTCTGGTACTGGAAGATTTGGTAAACCAAGTTCTGCATTTTTAGGAGTTCTAAGTAAAATATTAATTTTTTCATTGCCTATCGGGGGTAATGGAAGTTGGGTAGTTGATGTATTATATCTTCCATCTCTTGCAGCTATTCTTTCATCTTTTAGTGTTTCAGCCTGTATCTTCATAAGCTCTTTACGCAAATCAGATTGATTTTTACTTGATTGTACAGCTAAAGCTTCCTCGTAAGCAGCTTGTGTTTTATCTAATTCTTGTTGTTTGTTTTCTGCTGCAAATGCTCCACGAGCTAATGAAGCGCCCATTCCACCAATTTGTCCTGGGGCAACCTGTCCATACATTGAAGAAACCTGTCCTGCTCTTTGAGCTTCTGGAGAATAAGATTCATTGCTTCTAATTGCCAACTCTTTATTTTCATTAATTTTTGCTTCATCTCTAATGCCGTTTAAATATTCAGCAAACTCTTCTTCTTCTGTTTTGTTTATGTCGGTTTTTTGTTCTGAAGATGTTTCTAAATCTACTTCTTCAGATGATACGGGATCTTGTTTGATTTTTGCAATACTTTCAACTACTTCATCAACACTTGTTGCATCTTCAATGTTTTTTGCAATTTGATCAGAATTAGATTCTGTTATTTTCATATCTGGTGTCTCTATTCCTAATAATGTAGCAGGATCAGTAACTAATCCATCTTCTGCTATATTACTATTTCTCATTGCTTCTATACCTTCATCAGAAAGACTTTTTTCATTATCCATTGCCGTAATAACAGGCTGTGCTAAAAGAGGTAAATTTTCACTTTGTATTCTAATTCTTTCAGAAACTCTTTCTTTCATATTTTCTAACTGTTCTCTTCCCTTTGGATTTAGGGCAAAACTTTTATTTTCTAATTTATCATTAATTTCGTTTAAGAGTTTTTTATTTTCCTGTAATTTAATAGCTTCTTGATTTAGGTTATAACCTGGCAAACTTCTTTTTCTGTTAACTGCAAATCTTGGGTCTTCTTTTATACGTCTTAAAAGACTTTTCTTTTTTCCAGCATATGGTCCTTCAGTATAAAAATCTCCAAGATCTGGTCCTAATGGACCTGGCATATTAAATTGTTTAGGTGTTCCTGCAAGCATACTAAAAATTCCTTCACCGTAACCTTTATACATATCAGGAAGAATAAACTGGCCTTCACCAAATCTGTCTTCTAAGGGTAAATTTATATCACTGTCTTTAAATCTATCTGTTACTTTTCCGCCATTTGCAAAACCTTGAACGGGTCCGCCTTTAGAAAAACGTAAAGTTATATTTCCTTTAACTCCAGAGCCAGCGTAAGGATCATCTGTATACGCTTCTAAAGATGCTGGGCCTCTAGAATATTTTAAAGATTTTTTACCAGACTCTTTGTCTTGTATAAGATCAAGAATACCATCTCTAACACCAAATCTAGCTCCTCTAGATTTCTTGTTTGAATAGAGTGGGCCAAAGTTAACTCTTTCTTCTTGTAATCTTTTTGCAAGATCTATTAATGTTTCTTGATTTACAGAACCGCCAGACTTCATCATCATAGGTCTATTTTTCCAATTAGGCATTATACAGAACCTCCGCTAAATGGTCCTAATCCTGCAATTCCAGCAGACATTCCATAACTATCACCTTGATTTGGTAAAGGTGTGTTAATTGAGTAAGTGTTATTTGGTAAGCTTCCTGTTACGCCAGACATATATCCCAATAGCTGGAATGGTAATGATTGTTCAGAATAAAGATTAGATTGTCGTGTATCTAATAAATTTTGATTGTAATCTCTTAAAGATTGCCCATATAGCCTTGCTTGATTTAAATCACTTGCATACATATTTTGAGCAGCTTGTCCTAATCCTGTAAAGTCTCCAGCTAAACTACTTAAACCAGTCCCTACCTGACCATATCCTCCAGCTGTATTTGTAACTTGTTGTGCCATGTTTGCATAAGTACTACCAAGACCTGATATACCTTGTGCTGCTACTTGATCAGCTTGACGTTGATTTTGAAAGTTAGTGTTGTATAAATTAGCTAAAGAATTTGCTAAAGTTTCTGATGTGTTATCTTGTATGTTAGCTCTTTCTACAGCGTATCGAGAACCACCTAAAGCACCTCTTGATGCAGCTGATCTAGCCAAATTTGTTAACTGAACAGCTTCTTGTTCTCTTAATCTATCAGTTAATCTATCAGCAACTTCTTCTGTAAAAGGATTTCTATCTCTAAGCCCTTCATAAATAGGTAAGGTACTTTCTACTATATCCATACCTTTTCTAGTACCTAAAATTCCTTCTGTTATAAAAGGTGTTTGTTCTCTTTGTAATGCCCCAGCCTCACCATATAAACTTTTAGCATCTTGTAGATAAGGTTGAAATTGTCCTATACCTGCGCCTGCGGCTTGGTACGCTGATTCTTCTAAACCAGTTAATGGAGCTATATTTCTAGTAACAGCATCTTGACTAAATGGACGACCAATATATTCCATTTCTGGCATTGGATTACCTAAAGAATCTTTTCGTGTTGTGCTGTAAATAATATTACCAGCCTCATCTAGCTTAGGTTGCATACCGCTAACTAAGTTCATAGACTCTTGAACTAAGAAATTTAATAATTCCCTTTTAACAGGATCCATATAAGACTGAGTTGATTGACCTATCTCTGCCATTACATTCTCCTTTCAAGGTTATTCATAAGGTCATACATTTTTTGTGTACCTTTTTCTCTTGAACCGTTGCCCATATTCCTTACGGCTTCAGCAGTCATAACAAACTCACCATCTGATAATCGTGCCGGAATAGAATCGCTAGTACCAGTTCCTGGACCATTAGCTGCACCGCCAGATCGTAAGTCAGCTATGCCTCCAGAAGCATAACGCCTTGCTCTCATGGTTCTTGAAAAACCAGCTCTTGCAGGATCTAATGTTTCTCTTCTAAATTCATTTCTTAATCTTTTATCTCTATCTTCAGCTTCTTGTTGAAAGTCCCTTTTTTTATAATAATCAGGATCTAAAGCTTCTAAAAATAATTGTCCAAATTTTTGTTGAGGATAATTTTCTACTATATCGCTAAAAAAACCTATACCCTCTCCAAACCCTGGTGCTTTCTTAACACCTTGTTGTAAAACAGTTGATTTTCCTGTTTGATTATCAAAAAGAACTCTTTTTCCAGTTTGCGGATCAACTAAAATTGATTTTCCAGATGGAAGTATTTGTTCAGTATATTGTCCTCCCATTGAACTTTGTTGCATAGATGCAATGCCTGTTGCTGGTGCAGAACTACCAAATAATCCAGAAGGGTCAGGATCATAACTTATAACCTCTGCTACTTTATTGCCGCTTGATATTGGAGCTTGGCTAGGTGGTGTATAAGACGCGTTCATAACCGTTCCATAAGGACTTTGATAAGCTTGTCCTGGAGGAGCTGATTGTCCTTGCATTGATCCTAGAGGTTTATTTAATTGTGCTTGTTTTTGATAATCTTCAAAAGTAAATCCTCCAGAAGTTCCTCCAAACAAATTCATGTAGTTGTCAAAATCTTTTTTACTTAAATTTCCACTTGTAAAATTATCTATATATTTTTGTTGTTCAGTCGGATTTAGTTTTAAAAATTGTTGATTTAAACTTTTTGCAGTTGGTCTTTTACTTTTTTCTATACCTTTAGCAGTTCTTCCTAAATTAGTAAGTAAAAAGTTTCTTGCGAAATCATCACTGTTGCCACCAAATAAAGACATGACGCCAGCTGTTCCTAAAGATTTAGCGAGATTTTCAGGATCTATAAATTCTCTTCCGTATGTTCCTATGTCAGTAAATAAATCTGTTATCCAGCTCATGAAATCCTCACGTTATCTGCAATAATGATACAATAACATCTAGTGCTGTTCCTGTACCAGCATTAATTATTAATTTATCACCTGCTTCCAGGTTAATAACTTCTCCGTTTTGAAGAACTCCTTCTTGCGTTGTTGCAGCAACTGAACTCGTATCCCATATACCTGTTGTGTTTGTAGAGCTGTCAAAGACACTTACAGTAGAATTAACAGCACCACTGGTAGTATTATATATATTTACTACTTTAATGATAGCTTGTCCACCAGTTGGACAAACATAAATATCTGTATTACCAGAACTTAAACCACTTTTAACAACATTTAAGTAAGCGCTTGCCATTAATTAATAAACCAAGAAAAACTTTCAGATGATTCTCTTGCCTCCGTAGGTGTTTGTATGCTGTTAAAAATTCTTTGAATATCACCAACTAGCCTACGAAAATAAGATTGTTCGTATTCATTTCCCGGTAATGATAGTGTGGTTTTAGTAAGAACTTGTTCAGGTACTTGTGTCATCTTCTACCATCCGCTCTCATATCTAAACGTATTCCGCCAAGTCTCCACTGTTGTCCTAGTGTATTTGTTTCAAACTTAAAGATAGCTTGTCTACTCCTTATACGTGAATATAATTCTTGGCTTCCAGTATCTCCAGTATTAGAAGCGTTTGTTTGAAAAGTAAATGTTTGGTCTGTTGTTGGTTGATTTAAACTTGAACCAAAATCTCTCACCTTTACGGTCAAATCTAAAGACTGGGTAGCGTTTGTTCCATAAAAATATACATCGGGTAAAATACGCCTTATAAACATTATTTGATTACCAGATCCTATATCGACATCACTTGATTCTATGTAAGCTACCATAGGTGATCCGTCATCATCATCGCCTGTTTCTTGATTGTATAAGAAATAATTAGTACCAGCAGCAATTGGATTAGTGACTGATGTTCCTACGTCATCCCAAGCTGTTCTGTTTAAAGTTCCTACAACCCAAGTATTGTCAACATAATTAAACGTAACATAACGATCTACTTCAGTAGAATTAGCACTTGGATAATACCAAGAAACTTCATTAAAGTTTTCATTACGACCAGCAAATATTTTGTAGCGTTGTGATATGTTAATATCATCAAAAACATAATTTCTTACAGTACATGGAAGCGTACGAACACTGCCGTCATACACATAAAAGTTTTCATTATCAGCAAAGTAAATAACATTGTTAGCGTTAACAGCAGCATTAGGACTAATAATAGAGGTACCCTCAGCCATTAAACTAAAACTAAACACAAAATTAGTACCAGTATAGGACATGGCATACAAAGAAGTATCGGTCCAAATAATAATTTCTTGCCTTGTTTTTATTGCTCCAATAATTTTACTGCCAGAAGACAATCTATAATCACCAGCGGAATTGCCGTTAAGCACTTCCCATGTAGATGGATCTTCTGTGTCAGACCATCTAATTAACATAGGGTCTTGTGTTGTTGAACCAGCTGAATTAGCTCCTAAACAAACAACATGTTTTCCTAATTCACTTACAAGAACTTGTGTAGCAACAGTAGGCGCTTGAGAGTCGGCACCTGGAATAGTAGATAAAGGTATTGCTCTTGATGTTACATTGGTTGACTTATCCCAATAATAAACGCCACCGTTTTGTACATTGAAAACTAAATCTTCACCAAAATTATCTTTACCCCATAAACGTAATTGTTGACCGTCCGTTAATGATGTTGCAGCATCACCCCATCCAATAAAAGTATCAGATTGTTGAATAGCTGTGCTTGCATTGTGTGAAGTAGCTGTAGTTCCAGATTGACCTCGTGTACATCCTGTAAAACTTGTAGCTGTTTTTCCTGTGTAAGTTACTATCTCTTGTCCAATTAATATAGTTCCATTTGCTGTAAAACCAGTTGTAGACGATGCATTAATTGTAGTTGCAGAGTTAGAAGTAGTTCCTGTAGAAACTGTTGTAGCAACACCAATCTGTGTACCACCCCAGTAACCAGCGCCAAAACCTACGCCAGCAGTATAATCTGTTGATCCTGTGTTTATTTGATACGTTGCCGTAACTGTTCCACCACCGGGACCAGCGTTAGATGTAGCTGCATTAGCAACGTTAATAGTATAATTATCATTGTCAATTACTGTTACGATTTGCTGTTCTTTATTAAAGTCAGCAGCAGCTATACCACCGACAGCACTTGATCCAGAAAAAGTAACAAAATCATTCGCTTGAGCGTTGTGGCCAGCATCGGTAACAGTTACTAAAGTTGAACCATTAGTTGTTGTAAATGGGTTAGTAATGTTTCCTGTTGTACGAACGGGCGTAATATCATAATACGCTTCACCAACAGAAATATAAAATTTAAGATTAGTGCCAACTCCAATATACTGCGATCCATCAATAGCAGCCCATTGATTAAGACTACGACAAACACCTTCAAAAGTTGAGTTGCCTCTTTTTTCCCATCCACCTATTTTTTCTGGAAAACCGTAACGAAATCTTACTTTATCTGAATCGTACCAACCGCCTTTATTAGTATAACGTGTGCCATCTTTTACAACACCTTGTTTAAACTGTATATTTTCTAACGTCATTAGTCACCTTATGATGGGAAAGATGCACCATAAACATCTACACGAGATCCTGATTTTAAAGTATTACCACCCTGTTGTGTAAATATTAAACCAAAAACAGCAGTAGAGTTTGCAGAAGCTTCTTTAAAATAACTTTGAGTTGTTTGATCTATATTGCCAGAAGCACCACCGTCTTTTGTAGAAGTTGCTTGAGCATTTCCATAATAGTTTTGACCAGTACTATATCCTGGCGCACGTACTAAATACACTGTGCCTTCGACAATAACTTCTGTGTTTGAGCCTGGAGCGGGTGATGAAGCAATAATAGCATCAGCAACACCAGAAACTTTAACAGCTGTAGAACTAACAGTTCCAGCGCTAGAAACATCTTGATAGATGTAACTATTATTAAATATATTACTAGCAGAAACTCTCGTTCCTCCAGAATCTACTAAACCAACTCTAAAGTCAGTAGCAATGGCAGTGTCGTAAAGAAGTCTAAAAGTAGCCCAGTAAATATCATAACTTGTAGCACTAAAAACTGTCATAGAGTTTGCACCAGCACTAGTAGCTTTTCCTACAGTAGACCATGCACCAATACTACCAATATCAACAAATTGCATATTACCAGAACTGTTCATTTGTAAGATTTGACTAGTTGTTCCAGAACTACTTGGTAATTGATATCCACCAGTTCCACCAATAGTTAAGTCATCCGTTATAGTTCTTCCAGAAACATGTAGTGAAGATGAAGGATTTTGTTGACCTATACCTATACGATTATTTGTTTGATTTAAGACAAGAGTGTTTGTGTCAAAATTTAGACCATTAGGAGTAGTTATAGTATTACTATTAATAGTCGTTACATCAGCTGTATTATCACCAATTGTTGTGTTTCCATTAAGAGTTGTTACTCCTGTTACAGTAAGATTGCTTGCAGCATTTAAATTTTTACTTACATTTACTGTGCCATTGCCGTTAGGTTCAATAGCAATATTACCATTTGTATTCGTAGAACTAATAGTATTTCCGGTAATTCTAATATTACCCATATCAAAACTATCAGCAAAATTAGCTGATGCTAAATAAACATTAGAGCCTGTACTATAAACAATACCTGTTTTTCCATTAGGAATAGCTACAGCAGCTCCTGTAGGTCCAGTAACCTGTATATTTATATCGTGACCACCTACTGTAGAATTTTTAACAATATATATTTTTTCTTGAGCCGGGATAAATATAGACGCTGCTCCGCCAATAGTTCCGTTAAATTCTAAAACTGCGTTTCTAGATTGATCTGTTTGACCATTATTAGCTGTGAGTGTTGTGTTACCTGTAATAGTAACTGTTTCTACACCAGAAATCGCTTGTTCTAATAAAGTTCCTAAATTTCTGTTAGTTGTTGAACCCCATGTACCAGCTTGCTCGCCAGTTCCCATAAGTTCTAATCGTAAAGAATTTGAATATGTACTTGCCATTATGCCGCTATCTCCGTCCATCCAGGCGTTTGTGAATCATTTATAACGGCCCAAACATTAACAGCTGGGTCACTCGAAGAAATAAATCCTGTAGCCGACACGCCTGTTGGACTTACTAATGCCGAGCCAGAAACTATTATCGTTGATGCATCCGCTAGTTCAGCAAATGTATCTAAACCAGCATTTGTAACCTGAATAAATACTGATGATTGTATTATTACACTATTTAATTGAGTTGTTCCAATAATTTCAGCATTATAATCTTGGTCAAGTTCAAAACCCATTCCACTATGATTTTGACAATAAACATATAACTGTGGAGTATTGTCTGCTAACGTTATTTCTACATATGCTCCAGCATTACCAGGATTACCATTAACGGTTACTCCTGTTGTATATTCTGTTCCTCCTCCATGAGTACCATCTGGTGTAGTGGAAAATCGTAAAGGGTGACCTCCGACAGAGGAGTCTGATAAGTCAAATCTATATGTAAATGGAGGATGCAAGCTATCAACGGTAGTCTGCATAAAGTAATTTATGTAGTAAACATTGCCACTTCCACCATTTGCAACGGTTACATTAAATGTTTCATCTTGTCTTGGTGTAACTGTAACACTACCAGCAATAACTGTTTCTTGACCTAAATGAGCTGTTAAAGCGCCTGGTGACGTAGCATTTATAAGAACAGGTAACTCAGCATTAGCATTACCAAGTTCCGCTGTCATTAAGAGGTTTGTGTTATTTACATTAACAAACATTCCTGTAAAGACAGTCACGCTTCCAAGAGATGATTGTAAAGCATTTAAAGGTGTAATAGTTGCTGTAGTACCTTCAAATACAAGAACAGTTCCTAATGATGTTTGTAAATTAAATCCTGTAACATCAAACACCATGTCAAATGATGTTGTTTCATTTCCTAATGTAAGTGTGCCAACAACTCCAGTCGCATCAACGGTAACACTAACAGGACCTGAACCTGATGATGCAAAGGTGTCTTGTGCGAATGAACTAAAACCAAACATTTTTTTATATTATCCTATTCTTTAAGAAAATACGAGTATTTGATTTTACTCCTCTTCTTCTTCTGGTTTATATTCTGGGGTTGGTGGTTCGGGAAAAAAACCTTCTAAAAATAATTCAGGATCCCACATTGGATCTTTTTTATCTTTAGGGGTAACTCCATCTGCTTTCATTAAATTTTTTGATATTTCTTTTAATTTTTTTCTGTAAGCAGTAAATTCAGCAAGAGACTCATCTGTTAAATTACTGTCTCGTAACTGAGTCCAATCAGTTGCAGGTAATATACTGTTAGCAACACTTTGTATATCTTTTACTCTTAAAGTAAAAAAATTTTTTACAAAATCATCGTACATTTTTTGACGTTCAGCTAATTGTTCGTCTGTTTCTTCTCGAATATCATGTTTTCCTGTTGCATGATTTAAACTAATACTTTTAGATTTTTCTAATTTCTTTTTTGTTGGAATTGCCATTTTACTCTCCCTATACAGCTACCACAGTCGTTGGTTTAATAACAGCATAACACTGAACATTAAAATAAGCGAATCTATTACCTTCACTTGCATTATCTTGACCAAAACTAATTCCTCCTGGCTCTGACCCTTGCGTTGGATAACCATAGGAATTAAATGAACTTGCTGTTGTAGTAGAGTTTTGTTGTGACCTCCATTGTTGAGCCGCTCTACTAGGAGCATAAGCATTAGAATCATCATTAGGCATAAAACTACAAACCCCAGTAGTACTATAAGCAGCGTTTCTTGCAGCTTTTTGAATTAGTCTAAACTGTTGAATAGTTGCTGGACCTGTATCACCACTTTGCCCAATATTTTTAGCTGGCTGATCATAGCTATAACCTCCACTGTTATTTTGCCCTCCACTTCCATTTTCACTATTAACTCCTGATGGCCCATAAACATATGCACGAAGCTGACTTTGTGGACTTGCAGTAGTAAAAAGATTATTGCCGTCTCTATCTAAATCACCATATTTAAGAGTAGCATTTCCAGTTCCCATATTAACATAAGAACCTTCATAAATAAAATATCTTATATTACCAGCAAAAAGATAGTTTGTTTTAGTTGCCTCTGGAGCATTAAAAACACCTACGTTTATTCCATAATATGTTTTCCATGCGCTTACATCAGGTTTTGTAAATTGAGTGACTAATCCTGTAGAGTCAATACTTTGACTATCGACTAAAACCATTCCAACTTTTCCACTATCTTCAGCGGCAAAAAAATTAACAGTTGCTGTATCAGCAGCAAAAGTAAGGTTTCCAGAAGAATCTAATTTAGCATTTAAAGTAGAAGAAGGTCTTGTTTTTGGTAAAGATATATCAGCGGTACCAGCCAGTGTTCCTATTTTATTTGTTGCTAATGTTGACATATTGTTATTCCTTTTACGTTGTTGCTTTCGGTATACCAAACAGCATAAAGTTACCTTGAAAATTTCTACTTGCATTATCGGTACCAATTAAAAAACCATCGGCTGCATTTTGCATATTTGAAGGATAGGTGCTTTGTGCTGTGTAAGAAGCTCCAAAATATGTTCTATAATTAAGCATACCAGAAGTAGTGCTTGTTGAAGTATATGGGTATATTCCGTCTAAATCAGGATCCCATCCCCTTCCGCAAAAACCATTAAAATATCTCATAGTTCCAAAAAAACCAGCTCCGTCTGATCCAAACATATTTCCTCCGTAATAAGGATCAGCAGAAAAACTTTTACTGTAAGAAGTATTTGAAAAATTATTTCCAACACATATTTGATCAAAAAAAACTTCATGCCCAATTCCATTTCCGCTCGCATCACGAAGATTGCTAGTGCCATTTCTGGTGTATGAACCATTACCTGCCATCCACGAACTGGTTGATGAGAATTGATTAGCATCTCCAGCGTAATATTGACTTCCAGATTGACCTAAGGCTATAGATGTATCTCCATTCATAGGACTTATATATATTGTATATGCTGATCCTCTGCCGCCGTTAGTTATCATAATGCCATCTAGCTGTAGTTCGAAGGCATAAATATCAGTTGCTGTATAATCAGTTCCATCCATTTTAAGATGAACGTAATTTTGATTTTCATCAATCTCTTGATGATCTAACAAAACATAACCAGTATTGCCAGCATTACTTAAACTATTTAATGAGTTTGCTACATCAGGAGTGCTTAAAACCCCACTTGTGCTTACTTGTACATTTTTACTAGAGCTGGGAAATGAACTAGGTAAAGTTAAAGGAGCTGAACCTGTTAATGATTGTATTTTATCTGTTCTAACTGTCATTTTTATAAACCTCTATGTTTTTAAACTGTTAAGAGTTGTTTCTGTCCAACACAAACCTTCATTAAACGAAGCGCTTCCATTAAAATCAAAAAATTTAATTTTTGCCATTGGGGCCTGAGAAGTTCTAAGCCATAAACTTGCAGTGTAAGCAGAAATAAACATACCACCACTTGTACTTGAGGTAGCACCTCTTTTATATCCAATCCTAGATTCAATCATAATTCTACCACCAGAGGTCATACCTGATTCTGATTGACTAAATGAACCAAGATTAGAACTTATTTGTGTTATTCTTACTTCTCCAGCAAGCCTAGCTCTATCATTCCAATCACCAGGAGTAGTTTTTGTAAAAATTTCTCCAGTAGCGGAAGTTCCAGAAGGAGGGTAACTATTATGTGAAAGTTTATGATACCCCCAAGAAGCATTACTTGTATCGCCTTGATAAGTATTAACACTATTACCGTCTAGGTTAACTCTCCATCTCATTTGACCAGAGTTACTGGAATCTATAAGATTATTATTGCTTGAGTCTAATATTTGCAATCCAGGGTAAAATTGACTAGTTCCACAAATTCCAGACATGTTAAAATAAACAGTTTGAATTGTATCTAAGTCTGTTACTCCAGCAGGAACGCAATCTAAAGTAAAATTAGAAAGAGTAGAAGAAGCGTTATTACATCTTACCTTATCAACAAAAATTCTTCCTATTTTTCCTGTTGTAGTTTCAAGTCTATCAGATGCAAAACCTAAAGAACCATAACCTAATTGACCTCCAGAAGTAGATGTTAAGTTAGATGCTGCTGAAGGCAATGTTGTAGGTAGTGTAAACTCTTCTCCACCCGGTGTACTTAACTTATTTGTTTTTATTAACGATGCCATAGTATTACCTTTTTAACCTATATTTTATTGTATTGCAAATTATCATGCTACAACTATTTCCGCAGCAGATTGTTTAAGTTGTGCAAAAACTTCTACTCTTCCACCAATCATTCCTGTTTTACCAGATCCAGTAAAGTTATTATAATCATAAGGAAGAAAATTTAACCTAAAGCCTTGAGCATGACCAGTAGTAGTAGGGTTTAAGGCATTACCACTTGCTCCAAATGATCTTGTAAAGCCAGTTACACTGTATTGGTCTTGACTATAAGTGGATGCATAACCGCTCCACCTTAAATTATAAGAGCTGTCTAAAGAATTTATAGTATTAAAGAGATTTAATTCACCACATAAATCAGTTCTATGATGCGTTGAGTTAGCAGTTCCTGCGCTAAAAGGATTGTTATCCACAGTAGGTCCATGAGAAGTGCTTGCACCTAAAGAAGATAGATTAGGTTGCCCTTGATAACCAAATATATTTAAACCATAAGTATCACAATCATATGATCCATTGCTAACACTTAGACTTCCACCTTTACGACTATTTCCAAGAGGAAATTTTACATTCCAGCTATCATTTTGCCCGTTCCACCAACGAAATGATCCATTATATGTAGCAGAAGTACTATCAAGTATAGGATTACCACCGGCTGTTGATAAAGGTGCTACCCACCATGTCATAGTTTCTGGAGATGAATTTGCTTGGGTTGATTGACCAAAATTTAAAAAATAAAATTTAACTGTAAAAGTTTCTATTAAATCAGATGTAGCTGCAATGCTAGTTGGAACCATACATTCTAATGATTGTATAGGTTCTGTTGGACTATAAGAGTTATAATCAAATGTTGCAAGATGAACTTGGGTTGTTGGAGTAGGAATAACTGCACCTGGTCCACCAGCTCCTTTAACTGTAAGACCACCTCTACCATCTGTAACAATTTCTGTGTTAGCGGCTCCATCTGCTGGTGGTAATTTCCATTGTATTGCACCACCTGTAGAGATACCTGAACCACTATTTACAAAAGTTGTACCTACAGGGGAAACAGTAGCTTTTACGCCATTCGCTATTGTAACAGTAGCGTAAGCATTAATACCCGGTGAAAACATAGTATTAGAAGAAATAGTTACATCATCAGTAAAATCTGCTGTTCTATCCATAACTGTTCCAGCAGCTATATCAACAGCATATAAATCAGCACTATCAGTAACGGTTAATGTTTGACCTGATGCAACTGTGTAATCAGTAATAGTAAAGAACGCTTTGTTAAATTGAAGGGTACCCTTAAATTGACCGCTAAGAGCTTTGTTAGCTGTTAATGTTTCGTCAAAAACAGCATCTGTTTCAACAACATTACTTGCAAGACTTGTATCAGAAAAAGCAGCGTTTTCAGCTGGATATGTGGAGAATATTTCTGGTGGTGAGGCAAAATTAACTTTGTTATTTGAGTTGGTTGAGCTTTTAACTATGTCACGAGTTAAAGTCCAACTACCTCCGGATGTAAGAGTTCCTTGGCCAACTTCAAAATTACCACTAGAGCTATCAACAGCACAGTAAAATACTTCATCACCACTAGTATGGACAGAGGCAAATGTTCTAAAACCACCATCAGCCGCTGTACCAGAAAGGGTAAAAGTGCCAGTTCCAGAAGTTGTGGCATCTTGTTTGGTTCTGTCAAAAAACTTGAGAGCCATTAGCCTTTCCTTTTATTTAATTAAGCTATTCTAATTAACGCAGTAGACGCAGCTGGAGCCGGGAAATTAATTGTAAAATCACCAGCAGAGCTTGTTTTATCACTCCCAAAATCTAATACACATACTGCATTATTACCAGATTGACTAAAATTATATATTAAAGCCCCTCTAGCTGTTAATGAACTTGCAGACCAAGTTACATTACCAAAATCAGTAATAGCTGTAGTACCGTCTAAAGAAGGTGTTACGTTAGTTAAACCTTGTCCACCAGCATTATACGCTGATCCAGCAGTATTCGTGGTTTCGTTAGAGGTAGTATATGCTGTTGTAGTAGCTCCTAAACTTGCTGAGCTAGTATACAACGCACAGTAATAAGTATTACCAGTACCAGTTGATGTTGTGGTCCCGCCACCACTTCCGTTAGTGAAGTTGTGAAGACCTTGTAATAATTCTCTTTTAAAAGAACTACACATTGCTTGAGTTATTGCCATTCTTACATTCTCCTTATTAAGTCAGCTAACGAACTATGACCTTCTTTTTCAAGAAGGTTAATGACATTAGTTCGATCGCTTTGAACCATTTCTTTCATATAATATACTAATACATGAAAAAGCTGTTGTTGGTAAGCGTTAATTTGTTGTTTTATAATATCAGGTGCTTCACCGCTTACATGAATAATTCTTTCCATTGCCATCTCAGCGACTTCTTCTGGAGTTTTACCTCTGTTTTGCGTTGTTATGACCTTGACATCACCTGTTGTCATTTCTACTTTTTGTGAAAACATTATGTTACCCTTTGCCTTACAATAGTGGAACGATACTCATCGGTACGATTGCGGCCTTCACCAAGATTTTTTAATCTAGACAATGCTTCTCTATATCTATCGTTATAAAGTTTAATAAGATCTGGCTCACCTTTTAAAAAAGTGTAAGCCTCTACCAATGATCCGTAAAGAAGAGCGTTTTGTGCATTTGTTCCTAACCAAGAATTACCTGTTGCTGATGTTGTTATAGACTCAGGTTTATAATAATAATGAAGTTCAACTTCATATGCTTGATCAGGAGCTGGACCTACAATAAAAGTATTGTCGTCCCACAAAGAATAATATTTTGGAAGACCCTTTACACTAGGATCGGGGTTATAGGTTTGAACAAAATTAACATCTTTGTTCAATAAAAAATGATGTGTATTGTTTGATATAACACTTAAACTATATGTAGATAAAAAATCTTCTGGTGTTGCTAAATATTTATTAGCAGTAGTCAAATTACCTGTAGAGTTTTTTCTATCTAAAGGAAGGTCTACCTCCGAAAAAATTCTTTGTTCTGCGTTTTGAATAAAGTTATCTAAATTAGCAATAAATGTAGAACCAGAATCTTCTACGAAATCTTGGATAGCTGTTTTTAATGTTGTGTATGTATAAGCCATTTATTACTCATGTAGTTGTTACTGTTACCGTTCCAATATTTGCATTCATAGAATTAAATCTAAAGCTTGATCCTATCACATTTTCCTTTGTGTTGACAAATCCTGGGTTTTCCGTTCTTACAACACCGTCACCAGCTTCTACGTCCATATCTGGTCTTGGTTCGTATAAAGCTTCAGGATCAACAGTATTTGTAGGTATTTCTAGTTGAGGTTGTTTAGGTGAATAACATTCAGGACAAGCTTTCCAATTATTCCATTGTTTTCTTAATTCACTTAATTTATACTGTTGCCCACAAATATCACAAAGAGCAATAGCAAATTTTCCTAACGCATAAGACATTATCTTAACCTATAACTTCTCATATCTGGAGCTACATTAAATGAAGCCCTAGACTCGTCTTGATCAATAGCTCTTCTCATATCATCTTCATAAGCTGCTTTTAACATTTGCATTCTGTCAGGAGCTTTTTTAACAGACAACATGTAGGCTAAACCACTTGCAAGACATGGATAAAAACGAAAAGGCATATCAACAGTGTTTGTAGGAGAATCAGCATCGTCCATACGAACTAGTCGATTAAATACAATTTGATCAGTGCTGTTTTCTGGTGTTGGCCATAAATACAATTTAGGATTAATTTGTTTGTCTAAAAAATATTGATTCGGTCTAGCTTGATTTTCTTTATCAGGAATATTTAAAAATTCTGCACGACTTATCATATTCATAGACATATCACTAGTCTTGCCATTAACCACTCTTCTTAAAACTGCATCTAAAACATCAATAGTATCAGAGCCTGGCGATATGTAATTAGTACCTTGCGTTAATGTTGTAATAGTTTGTTGAACAGTCCATTGATTGAGACCTCGGTTAGCCCAGTCAGCGAACAATAAATTCATAGACCTTTTAGCAGTTTCTAAATCATAACCACTGCGTAATTCTAGTCCACATCTTTCATAAGCTTCTTCGATGTATTCTGTTACATTTAATTCAAAGTTTGTTGATCCGCTTAGTGTCATTATGTATACCTTGTTGTCTTTCTTCTATTGGATATAACCTTTCCACATCCTTTGTTTTTTTTACGTCTAGGTTTACCACTATAAGTGCTAGTAAGTTTAGAAAATTGAGAACGACCGCTAGCCACCTTCAATAATCCTATCAATTTTACTTTCTAGTTTATCAAATCGTCTTAAAACCTGTTCAAGACTATCTTGATAATCTTCTTTAGAAACATATTCTTTGGCTACCTCAACTCTAAAATCATTTATATCCTGTTGAGCTTTATTCATTCTTACAAATAAATTAGCAATAGCATAAGTTCCAGGGGCTATGAGAATGGTTAACCCAACATTCCAGAGTAAATCCATTTCCATTATAGCCCCCTAAACTAGGTATAAAATATTTGAGCGTTAGCAATATTAGCGTTAGTTAAAACTCTTAATCCGTCTTTTAAACGTATTCCTAGTGTTCCAGGAACATACACAGAGTCATCCGCATTTGCTGCTAAAGCATATTCAGTTTTAGTAGTCCATGTGCCGTTAACTTGAGTTTGGATTTTTAAAGTACCCTCACCTCCACCACCAGCTTCAAAATAAGCACCTTTAAAATAAGCAAGAGTACTAGGTCCTCCAATGTTTTTAACATTGGGAGCTGAAGATTTTGGATTAACTAAAACTTGAGTAGCACTTGCTCCTAAGTTTGCGACTTCAGTTGGTCCAGCCATTTAAGCCTCCTAAACAGTAAATACTTTGCTTTGTGCTTGAACGTAATTTACTACAAGAGTTCCTACACCTGCACCAGCATTAGAACTTAAAAGTCTAATTCTTTTTTTGTTTGTGCCAGTATTTAACCAATTATTTGTTCTAGTAGCATTTGCACCCGGCTCAATATTATCAGTATCCATTCCTATTGTTCCGCCAGCAACAGAAGTTGCAGTAGTTAAGGCTGTTGCATCTACAATTGTACCATCATCCCATCCAAGACCTGCTGTTGAAGCAGCGCCATTCCAAGCTGTTGTTACAAATAATTGAATTGATAAAATTCTGCTGTAAGCAGGAATAATAATAGTTGTTGCTGGAGCATTAGTATTTTGTGTTACAGCAGCAGATTGTGAAACTACTGTAAAACCTACGTCAGCAATATTGCTTTGTACGTTAGTACCTGTTGTTGATTGTACAGGACCTGATTTAATAGGACCTGAAAAAGTTGTCTTACTCATTTTATATCTCCTTTGTCAGTTGAGTGTCTGTCAATCAAAATGATTGTCAAAGTATATTTATAATATGAAATATCGAATCAAAACACAAGACAAAAAAAAGGGTAGCCGAAACTACCCTTTTCATCAGAATATTGAGTGTTAATTAAACACCTGTAGAACCATAAATTCCACGAGGATCTGACCACCCGTAGCTGTAACGCTCCCGAGCTTTATATCTCATATTTCCTGTGTTGAAGTCACCTTCCATAGCTGTTCTTAACGGACTTCTTTCGAAGTGTTTAAGACCATTAGGTGCATCAGTTAATACAAAGAATGCATCTGGGTCTGTTAAGAAATGGTTAACTACATAACCACCAGGTAAAGCGCTGGTATTTCTCATCGCATTGATGTCATTATCAGCAGTTCCTGGACGCATAGTAGACTCTAATATTCTGTCAGCAACAAATCTTAGTTGTGATGGAATAACGAGTTTTGTACCATTTAAAGCAACAATCATATTTCTTTCGTCAACGAAATTACTAATATCAATTAGTGCGTTTTCAAGAGAAGTTTCATTTAAGTCAGCATTTGTAACTGGCTCATTAGCGAATGTACCGCCGTATGAAAGTGGGTGAGCTGTTGAGCAAAGTTCAACACCGTCGCCTCCAGTAAATGCATTGTTAAATGCGTTGTTTAAAACGTTAGCCGCTTTAACTTGTTTGGTGTGATTCATAGACCTAGCTAATGCTTTGGTATATCTGTTTGCAAGACGATCATAAAGATTGTCTTCTACAGCTTCCTCAGTTAATGCAAACGCAAGTGCGATTGTTTCGTGAGTATACCTTGAAGTATAAGCTTCTGAAGCAGAGTCGTATTGTACGCCTGCGCCTTCAGCTTTTTCAGCAGCATTGCCGAATCCTACAAGCATTACTTCTTCTTCGAATGCTCTGTCAGAAGATTCTGTTTCAAAAATCTCTGCGGATTCATCGCCGTATCTGGCATATTCAAGTCCAAATAAAGCGTTGAGGCCTGGTTCTAGTTCTTTTGCGAGTTGTGCGCGTGATATAGCCATTTAAACCTCCTATACGCCAGCTGTTCCAGCGGAATACACTGAATTGTTAATAATAACGCGAACATTAGTATTAGCAGTTGACGGATCGTCATTATCTGGGTCTGTACTAATTTGCAGTGCTTTTAAAGGCAGTCCTGCTGTTGTCGCGCCGGTTCCTACGTCAAGTTCTACATGTGAGATACCAGCTGTTGAACTTCCAACAGGGTTATTATCTACAATATCATAATTTGCAAATAATCCTGATGTTGGGAATGCTGCATCAGCTTGTACTTCATATACAACGTTTGGGTCTGTAATAACAAAGACTTCTATGTCTGATGCTGCTACAGGTTGTTGATAGGTATTCGCCCAAGTAGGTGTGCCTGTAGTTGGATTAGTATATCTAACTCCATTAAACACGCCAAGAATACGATTTGTTTGACCAGCAGGTACTCTTCCAACTGTTCCCGCAGCAAGAGGTTCTATAAGATCCCCTTGAAAGATGTTGGTGTTGTAACCGCTTGCTAAAGTAAATCTATCTTGACCGCCAGTGAAATCACCGCCGCCTACCATTTTAATCGGACGTAAACCAAAGGGGGCATCTTGATTTGCCATATTTTTTTCCTTTTAGTTGTGAAACAATAATTATTTATCGTTTCGGGGTTGACCAAATGATACTTGTGATCTTCTTTCCGGTGCGTCCTTTGGCATTAAAGGGTTATTATCCCTCATCCAGTCATTGTCAACTGCTTCCATTTGTTGTCCAGATCTATCATTATAATATTTGTTTCTCTGGGACCTTAATTCCTCTGGGAATCTTGCTAACAACAAACCTCCTAGTCCGACAATTCCTGCGTGCTTACCATCGGCTACCGGTAAATCAGAATCTGGATACTCATCCGCTCTTACTAATTCAAAACCTTCTTGCATTCGGCGATGGACATTAGATTTATCTTCTTGTCCTAGTGTTTCCGCTCGAATCCAACGGTGAATAAATCCGTCTGGAGCATCCGGGGCGTACAATTTATTAGCTGGCCGCCATTGTACAGGGCGTGTTGAAGCTTCTCTTGTGTCTTTATTCCGTGAATTTCTGTCCGCTGCTTCACTAGCTACAGGTTCATCGATAATTTCTTTTTTAGCCATTTTTAGCTCCTATTCCCTTGAAGTTTTACCACTTCTTTGGCGTATTCCTCTTTCGGAACACCAAGTTTTTTGGCAATCTCCAGTTGGGATCTACTTAATTTAACAGTTTTTGATTTTTTTGCAACTCCTCTTCCACTTGTTACAGAAGCTACAGGCGAGTTACGAGTTGTGCTAGTTTCTGTAAGTTCTTCGGTTTCCTTACCAGCGGCACCAAGCCAAGGTTTTAAACGTTTATCTAATTCTTCATAATAACTATCTGAAGAACCGTCAAAACCTTCATTAATAAGATCACTATGAAGTCCAATAGCGACACTTGTTAACTTTCTATCATCTCCAAACCATTCATTTTTATCAGCCCATGAAACTGCTTTTGGATCAGGGTCTGGTTTTCTGGATGGAGCTTGAGGTTGAAAATCTGGTTCAATTGTTTGAGGTTGTTGACTTTGTTGTTTTACACGATTTTTGTAAAGCCTAACTCTTTCTTTTTCAATTTCTACTTGAGCCATAGCCGCTGTAGCTGCTGCAATTCTTTTTGGATCATTAGCTTCTGTCGCTTCTTCTAAAGCAGATTTAGCTTGTTCTGCTTGAGAAGATACTCTAGCCTCAAACTCAGTAGCGTAACCAGCATCAGTGTTATTTACTTTAGACTGTAAAGACTCAGCTTTTCTTTTCATAGCATCTGCATACTCTAAAGCAGCAGCTTCTCTTTCTTCAGCTTCACGCCGTCTTCTTGTTAATTCATTGATACGATTTTGAGTTTTATTTTTTCTTTTATCTAACTCTTCTTCAGATAAAGATTGTTCTTCTGTAGAATCTTCAGAAACATCTTTTACTTCTACTTCGTTTGGATTTTCTTCTTCTTTATTTTCAAGAACAATATTTTCTTCTTCTGGGGTTTCGTTTTCTATGTTTTCCATTGTTATCTCCTAAAAGTTTTTTACATCAGCAGGATCTGCTACTGTTGCTAAAATTTCATCATCGTTTAAAATGCGAACTTCAAAATCTTCTAATTTAACTCTGGTACCTGCATAACGCGCAATTAAAACCCAGTCACCTTCTTTACAATAAGGTCCATCGGGAAATTTATTTTTGTCCTTATAACAGTTTGGTCCAGTTTTTAACACATAACCTGTAGAAGTAGCCAAAGCTTCTCTCTCTCTTATTTGATCTGGTATGTGAATACCTCCGTCAGTTTGTTGTTTACCTTGATAAGGCACAACCAACATTCTCCAACCCGTAGGGTTTGGAAGTTTTTCTTTTAATGTTAAATTAATTTTTGTAGGATCAAGATATCTATCTTCTTCCTTAACCCACGCTGACTTAAAACCTGATTTTTTTTCTTTTACATATTTATCAGGAACCACTAACTCTTTAACCATCATTGCCATCCATTATGTTCATTATTGACTTAACTTCAGACTCTACATAACTTAGCGATTGCAACTGCCCTACAATATTTTGATAAATTTCCCAATTTTCTACAGAACCTGTTATAAGCTGAGAGGCAAGGTCTTCTTGTCTTTCCCTAACAATTTTTAACACATGCTGAATTACTTCAAAATCTTGCATTAATACATAAGTAGTTATTTGTCTACAAATGTCAACCAAAAAGTTAAAGATGTAAACTACTTAATATATTATTTTTTAGATTTCTTTTTTGGAAAACCAGCTTTCATATTTTTGTAAGCTTTTTTAGATATAGTAGATTTACTTTTTGGCCTACTGATACCTTTTTTCTTTCTAGCGTTAATATTTGCGTATAAACCCTTTTTAGCCATTAACTACTCCTACTTATTAAATGTTCTACACCTCTATAAGAACCTGGTCTATAACTAACTTTAGTTCGAGTTCTATTAAGTTTGTAATCATTGCCCCTGTATTTTTTTTGAAGACCTTTTCTCATATTAATCAAAGGATATTTTATAACCTTCATGTTTGTTTTATGTATTCTTTCCATTAGCATTTCCACCTTCTTCTTGCTTGCCTAATTCTTGAATTAGGATCATTTCTAGTTTTAGCACTACTTCTTTTTAACTGACCAGCTGACCTAGCACAATAACTTTTTCTTCTTTTAGCAGCTTTACTACCTTTTTTGACTTTTCCTGTAACAGCAGTTTTTAATTTAGAGCCAGGATTTTTACGACGATAAGCGGCAACACCTTTTTTTGTCATACCTGCACCAGACTTTGTTGGTCGATAATTACCACCTTTACCAGTAGTTCTTCGTATAGCTTTTGCCATTTACTTAGACATTTTTTTAAAAGTACGAGCAAGATTGGCCTGCTTAACAGTTTTACTGTCATATTTTTCAGGATTAGCCAAAACTCTAGTCGCGTAAGTTTGCGTTCCATAACCAGCTTTTTTTGCTTTAGCGCTAAAAGCTCCTTCTTTTAAATTTGCTTTTTGAATCCAATTTTTTTTAGCCATTGTATTCTCCTATCTAGCTAAAGGATTATCATTATTGCCGAGCTTGTCAATCCTGTCCTCGTTTCTATCTAATCTTTTTTCTAAATTGTCGACTTTTGTTGTTAGCTCTGCAATAGATTCTTGTAACGGTACAATATTTACCGATTTAATTTTTTTCTTTTCAATGTTGTCTAAACGTAAATTAAATTGTCCCCAAGTGTAGAAGCCCCCACCTATTGCGGTGATCACCCCCACTATGGTTATGTACTGTTGAAGTTTAGGTAATATGTTTTTCATATCTTTCTCCTATTTTTTACCAATGTATAAACCAAACCATGCAGCCCCTGCACCTACAATAACAGATACAAATGCGGACTGTGAGTTAGTTGGATCAGGTAATGTCATAAACCAATCGCAAGTCTTGTAAAACATAATACCATATAATGTTATCAGTATACGTGGAAAAACTCTCCACTTATCAAAACCTTCTGGGTTGTTGTACCAAGACCTTCTTTCTACTTCGACTACTTTAATTTCTTCAGACATTATCTAAAAAACTCCATATTCTGTGTAGCTACAATATTAGATTGTTGATCTAAATTTGTATTCACCAGATTATTATAATTATTTATATTATCATCTAAATTTATATTTGCATATATAGTTTTTGGTTCGTACCAGTTAGCTCCGTCAGGTATGTTCATGTTTTGATAATCATTAAAACCAGGAGAATAACCCATATAAGCAAGTAAGTTAGCTTGTCCTTGTATGTTATATTCACCAGACTCACTTTGACTTCGCTGGTTTTCTTCCTGTTGAGCTTGTATATTTTGACTTACAATATCTTCTGCAATTTGATCAGCTTCTGATGAAGTCATCACAGAAGAGGTAACACTTTGTATTTGGTTCTCCATTGTCGTTACTTGCACCTCAGCCATCGCTACAGATGGCGTATTGTCCATAGAAGGCATAGGAAGTATTTCAATAGATTGTAATACATTATTTGTTTCTACTTGTGCGTTAGCTATTTGATTGGAGGCTGTAGGAGAACTAACATTGGTTGCGCTTATATTAGATGTATTGACAGTGGAGTTAGAGTTTTGTGAATTAGATCCGTTATTAGATGCAGAATAACTACCAGATACAATAGATGACACAACGTCATTTATATTAGCATTAACCGTTCTGACATTACGTCTTACGTTTCTTCTTTCGGGTGTCCCCTGTAATTCTTCTTCAACTTCTTCAGGAGTTATTTCATTAATAGATTCGTCTAAAAATTCTTCCTCTTCTTCTATTGCTTCTTCCTCGTCAAATAACTCTTCCTCAGTTACTTCTTCTACAAAAACTAAAAAATCTTCTTCGATTCTTTCTTCAAAAACATCAAACTCTTCTACAACAGTAATATCTTCAGGTAATTCTATTATTTCTATTTCTTCCAAATCCGGGAGAGCATCCACAAGCTCAAGATCGTACTCACTGTCAATATATATAGATAATGGGTCATTATCTAATTCGTACTCTTGATCAAGTTCAGTATCGTAAATGACAATAGTGCTATCATAATAATAATCATCGTCACTCCAAAGGCCATCATCGTCAAGACCAGATGCAGTGGTGAAAGTAAACTGATCTTCTTGGTCGTCAAATCCATAATATGTTTCGTCTTCGTCATAACCAAATATTATATCTTCATCTACACCATAAAGAAAGTCATCGCCTTCAAAATCATTTGTTAAATCATAAACATCACAAAGTTCTGAGTAAGAAGAGTCGACTAAACATTCAGAGGAAAGATTGCTAAACGATTCATCTACAACTTCTGCTGTAGTAACACTAAAATCATCTGTTTCAATATATGTAGTACTATTGTTATCTAAATAACGTAAATAAGTTGTTGCTTCGTTATTTCCTTGAACGCCTATTGTAATATTATGTGAGCGGACTTGTATTTTATCGTACCTAAACTGAATTTCATTTGTACCTTCATATAAAATAGCTTCAAAGGTATTTTGTAATTGATTGCTATATTCTTTTGCGTTGTACCATCCAATAACAAAGTATTGGTCTGTATCAGATGTATTACCAAATGTCTGAATATAAGGATTTTGAGTACCGTTTCTATTAATTAAATCCGTCCACATTGGAAAGACACTGTAATTAAACGAACTTGCTGGTAACGTTTCGGATAAGTAATTTCTTTGTCTTGATACATTAAAGTTTGACTGAAACGTAAAGAACCCGTTCATAGATATATTTACTTGGTCAAACGTTTGGTCATAAAAAGTAAAATCAAAACCAATATCTTTCATGCCACTCATTGAATCGTCTCCGAGATTAAGAGCTGTTCCTGAGTTTTGTATATTTATTATGCTTTCTGTACCAACAGTAAAAACTGGGTCGGTTGCCCAAGCAGATGTCGTTAAAAATAATAGTGTGATTAGCCTGAACATATCTTGTGTTTAGGATATTTGTTACAGAAGTCGCCTTTGCGATATGCTTTTATTTCATACCCGGTAAGTTCTTTTTTAATGTCTTCCCAGTCAGGTCTGTCTTCTGGATTTTGTTCCCATGCTATACGAGCTTCTTCACCTATCTTACCTTTATACGGGCAAGGACTGCCGGCTTGCATCATCGAACGCCATACTCGAGCGTCCTCACAAAGTAATGC
>Ga0208899_1000354_pt1 | contig 33593 bp, 40 predicted proteins | sample VirMetDEL_Nov_24_FD_184518 | JGI IMG/M metagenome (GOLD analysis project Ga0208899, IMG submission 184518) | Aqueous microbial communities from the Delaware River and Bay under freshwater to marine salinity gradient to study organic matter... | ecosystem: Environmental > Aquatic > Marine >... | reverse complement strand
CCAGCCCCAAAAGAAAAAGGCCTCATAGATCCAAAATACATTGGCACCCCTAGGGGGACTAGCTTTTTACAGAGCCTAAGGCCAGACAATGCAACTACGTTTTTTAAGGGCCTAAGGCCAGACACGAATGCGTCTACTTCTGACGACGTTGGAGAAGGCTTTGTACTTGATTCTATTGACTCGTCTGAGGGAGCTCCTCTTGAAGAGATGTGGAGTGAAGCGGGTATAAAGACAAAAAGACTTGACCCACACAAAGGCAAGGAGGCTCTCATTTGGCAGTACGATAAAACAGATGTGTCTAGCGGACCTGGATACGACACCAAAAATGCCGTGTCTTCTCACGCTACAGAGTCTCAGGCTAGAGAGATGATTGCCATGCTTGAAAGGGCCGCTAAAAAGCAGGCCCTTAAGGAAAAGTCATCGAACGTAACAGTGATCGGCTTGATTAGTGTTCAGTCTGACTCTGTCCTGTCAAACCCAAGAGCCATTGACGACATAGCTGATCACTACAACTCTCTCTCCGAAGACCAGAAAAAGATGTTCTTGGAGAAGTTCGGAGAGGTGTTTTCTAAAAAGCTCACCAGCGGCCTTTTTTCTGATCCAGAAGGAAAGCTCAGATCAAGAGAGTCTGGACCAGGCAGGTCTTCAAAAGTGCTGCTTAACCTCATTGACAAGGTTTATGGTGGGCACACCTCGGCTGGCACAATAAAAAAGAGAACTGGTGTTATGGCTCTGTCTGAAAACTTCGGTGAGACAACCGTTGCCTTCCCAGACTTCTCAAGAATAGCTCTTTCAGAAAACAGAGATGCTCTGTTTTTGGAGCTTATTGAGGGTATGAAGGGGATGTCTATTAGAGGTAATAATGAGATTATTACAGCCATGTTCAGCAGTAGCAAAGATTCTGCTGGAAAGGAGTTCGGTAGAACCACTTCAGACATAAAGTCTAGCCTTGAGGCAGAGGGGCTCACCAATGTTCCGACGGCTGATATAGTTGGGTTCGTAGAAATTCCAATGAGGGTAAGCAACTGGGACAAACCTAATCTTGCTCGTGTTGAAACAGCTCTTGATATAGAGACAATAGATGCCCCTTTTGACAAGGCCCTAATATCTGGAGACGGAACAGAGTTTTTCGGATTGCCAAAAAGCATCCCTTACGACATGGTTGCTGGAGATGTAACCGTCGCTAGCATAGCTAAAAAGCTTAATCTAGACTCGATCACAATGTCCGAGGCTCAGGCCCTCATTGACGATGAATCGAAACTCATGGAGGCTGTACCTGTGATACGTTATCCTAACAAAAGAGGCATTCAAAATCAAGAGTGGATTAGGTATAGCGATGCTATCAGCAAGCTCGAATCTCTGAATAAAGACCTTAAAGGCGCAGAAGAGGCTGGATCTTCAACTACTTATACGAAGATATCTGCTGAAATTATGGGGCTTGAAAACGCTCTTAAAACACACGCTAAAAAGATTAAGGACCTCCAAAGCGAGAGCAAAGGGATATCCCAGTCTTTGAGAATGGCTAGACAGGCTATTCAAATTACAACTATACCCGTCGACCCAACCGATCAGGTTTCGCTCGATGATACTGCTGACACTGCTGAAATAGCTTTAGACTCTGTTCAGAACAATACGTGGGCACCTCGTGATCGCTCTGCTTTGCAGCAGAAGTTCGACTGGTTCCGCCTCAAGTTCCAAGACAAGTTCGCGCCTGTCATGATGATGCAGGAAGATGTCGAGCGTGCTCGTGGTTCAAGAGTTGAAGGAGATCAGAACTTCAAGAGGGCGGAAGAGCTTATGTATGGCAAGGCACACAACGACTTGGAAAAGCTTGAAACTAAGGTGGAAAGCCTGAAGAAGTCTATGGTTGACGGGAAGGTTGACTCTGGTATGCTAACGGACTTTATGTATGCTCGTCACGCAGCAGAGAGAAATGCTATGCTCAAGGATAGAGATGGAGTGGAGAATGGCTCGGGTATATCAGACCAAGAGGCAGCAGAAATTATGGCCTCCTTTACTCCAGAGCAAGTGGCATCGCTTGAGAAGTCTGCGGCTATTGTGGATGAGATCTCACAAGATACTCGTGACACAATGAGAAAGTTTGGACTTGAGTCTGACGTCCGTATCGACTCGTTCGAGCGTATGTTTAAGCACTACGTCCCACTCGGGGGGTTGGCGACCGACTCCAAAGATGTAGACAACTACCCATACCCAACGGGAGGTATTGGATTTCACGTCAAGGGGTCTACGACCAAGAAGGCTAAGGGTAGAAAGACGATGGCTGAAAACATCGTCGCTCAGGTCATCCAACAGAACGGTGCTGTAAAGATTAAGGCACGTAGAAACGAGGCCTTGCAGTCCTTGTTTAATCTCGTCAAAGAGAATCCCAACACTAACCTGTGGAATACATCTGACAACATCCCAGTCAACGACCCAGACAGAGCGGTAGGTGTGCGTATCAATGGTGAGCAGAAGTTTATCATTTTTAAGGACGCATCTCTCGCTAAGAACCTCAAGGGCATGGGCGTCCAAAAGCTCGACGGACTGTCAAGGCTTATGGCTGCTCCAGCAAACTTCTTGAGAGCCGCCTTCACCACGAGAAACCCAGAGTTTATTATTTCTAACTTCTCTCGCGATATCTTGTCCGCCATACCTAATGCCATAGCGGAAGCTGATTTGCCAGATGGAGCCATTAAGGATAAGCATGCAGTAGCTAGAAAGATCATAACGCGCACGCCACAAACATTGAAGGCTCTTCTCAAGAGTGATGTACTAGGAAAAGAACTTGATCCAGTAATAGCTAAGTACTTATCTGAGTTTAAGGAGGACGGAGGTCAGACTGGATGGGGGTTTATTAAGCCCCTTCAAGAGATTGCGGAAGATCTAAACAACGAGACAAGCGAAAAAAATAAAGCTCGCAAAGCCATCAAGTGGATGGAAAAGAACAGTCTTGCTCACATCGAGAACGTAAACGACGCTTTCGAGAACAGCATCAGGTTGTCGGCATATGTTGAGGCTCGTGAAGCTGGTGTAGAGAGAGCTGACGCAGCTCAGCTTGCTAAGAACATCACCGTAAACTTCAACAAATCTGGTGAGTTTGGAGCCGTAGCTAACGCATACTACTTGTTCTTCAACGCTTCGATTCAGGGTAGTACCAGAATCGTGCGCTCTCTTTCTACATTGAAGCAAGTGCAAAACCCTGACGGGACGATTAGCAAGCAGCTAAGCGGTCCGCAGCGCATTGTAATCGGCCTGGGTCTTGCTTCTGGCATGCTGGCTATGATCAACATGGCTCTGTCTGACGAAGACGAAGATGGCGTGCTGTTCTACAACAAGATTCCTGACTACGAGAAGGAGCGGAACTTGATCATGATGTACGACGGAAAGAATTACATCAAGATACCTTTGCCTTACGGGTATAACCTGTTCTCAAATATGGGGACCGCCTTGGCTGAGACTATGGCTGGGCAGAGAGATGCTGACGAGGCTATGTGGTTCGTCCTTAACTCTGCCTTCAGCTCATTCTCTCCTATCAGCTTCGGTCAGTCTGAAAACTTCGCTAAATATTTGGCGAAGGGTGTCGCGCCCACGACACTCAAGCCGCTCGTGGAGATCGCTGTCAATGAAACATACTTTGGGTCTAAGGTTCACCAAGAGCAGTTCCCTGTTGGGGCCAAGCGCCCAGATAGCGAGCTCGCATTCAGATCTCCCCGCGTCATAAAGCAGTTCTTCCAGTGGATGAATAGTGCCACGGGTGGCAGCGAGATGGTAAGCGGTTCTGTAGACCTGAACCCAGACCTGTTCTGGTATCCATTTGAATACTACATCGGAGGCCTTGGGCAGTTTGGATTTAGAACTTTCGAAACCGCATATAGCATTGAGGAGATGATACGAAACGGAGAGAAGGTAAAGCTTGAGGCTAATGATATACCATTCCTCCGCAAAGTGTATGGTGAGCCCTCAAAGTACTACGATTTTGATCTTTATGATAGCAACAAGGAGCAAGTACTTCAGCTTTACAAAGAGAGAAAGGAGGCAGATGTTAAGAATATCGACAGATACAACGGCATCGTCAAGCTGGACAAGAAGATTAAAAGCGTAGAAAAGAAACTAAAGGTACTGCGCAAAGAGCGAAGAGCTGCCCAAGACCTTCCATTTGTTCAGCGAGTAAATAAGAGCGCTGAGCTGCAAGAGAAGGAGCGCATATTGATTATGGAATACAACGCATTACATGAAAAACTCAGAGGACAATAAGATAAAGAACACCAACCTTGGCAAGTGGCTCAAGGATAAAGCCCCCTCCGTCCTAGACACGGTTGGGGATCTTTTGCCCGATCAAGGAGCTCTCGGCATAGTAAAGAACTTGCTTGACAACGAACCCAATGTTGACCCAGCAGAAGCCAAAGCTATGGTGGAGGCAGAGATTGCGTTTCAGAATAACGTAACAGAGCGCTGGAAGGCCGATATGAACAGCGACATCAAGCTAGCAAAGTACATAAGACCAGTTACTTTGATAGCTCTGATGACTATGTTTATGGTGACTATGGTGTTGGATTCCCTTGATTATCTGCCATTTAACGTCAAAGATTCTTATGTATCTTTGTTGGAGATATTAATGCTAACATCATTTGGCGCATACTTCGCTGGTAGGACTATAGAAAAAGCTAAGAAATAATGTTTGAGAACCTTAGTCACTTTGAATTTTTGACGGTAGCTGGTGCGCTGGTGATGGGGTGGATTAAATTTCAGGCGGACTACAACAAGCTTAGCTCTAGGGTCTACGCACTCGAAGTAGACAACAAAGAATTTAAATCTGATTTCAAAAAACTTATGGCTGATATTCAGGAGATTAAACTTCTTCTGGCTAAGAATCAGGTTCAATGAAGCTAGACGACAGCACGAGCTTTGGCATAAATATCAAGTGGTTAATTCAGATTGTAGTTGGAGTTGGGGGAGCTGTGTGGGGGTACTTCACAATCATGGAGAGGATATCGCATCTAGAGATCGACAAGATGCGGCACAACCAAGAAATAGAGCTCAACTCAGAGTTCAGGATCAAGTGGCCTAGAGGAGAGATGGGCAGCCTGCCTGATGACGCAGAGCAAAACCTTAGGCTAAATCACTTAGAAAAAAGCGTAGACCACCTAGAAGCCCTAGTAGATGAACTGCGTCAGAAGGATTGTGATTAACGGAACACCGTTACGTTCCCAGCCGTATCAATAACCTTAGTAGACTCAAAGGTCTTGGCCTTGAGCGCCCACGTATATACGCCGTCTGGAACAAAGGCATCAAGCCTGTTCCCTATCCACTTATCGCTAGGGTCGAAGCTGGCCCAAACGAGAGTGCCCCATCTGTTGTAGATACGCAGCTCCCATGTGAGCCAGCACTCAGGCCTAGTCACTGGCTTCCAGTAATCATTTAGGCCGTCGTTGTTGGGGCTGAAGGTGTTGGGGATAAACACAAGCGGGTCGCCGCAATCTTCGCCAGCGGGTGAGTCATAGATACACTCCCCTTCAACTTCACAGTCTTCGCAGTAGTTAAGAGCCAAGGGGTCTTGGCATCCTTGGTAGATGCACGACCCGTCGTCTTGAGACGCAGCGAAGTTGTAGTTGTATGCGAACATATCAGTACACCCGTACACGATGGGGGGAGGCGGTGGGGAGCACGCTCCGTTCAAGCTCCACATGATCCACGAGTTCATCACATCAGCATCGGGGAATGGAAAGCCTGCCAGACCAGAACTCCCATCAAGCGCATCTGAGTCATTGATTTGCCAAACAGAGATGACCAAGCACTCCTCGTAGTACGCTCCGCTCTGCATGATGTCTATCCAGCACGCAGCCGTGCCGCTACCAAAGGCAGGGATTTCGTCAAGCGCAAATGAAATCGTGTCTCCTGTTTGGAGGATGTTGTCACTCCCTTGGCCAACCTCAAATCCAGGGAAGTCGAGAGGGAAGATAAGCAATGCCCATCCGTTGTCGTAGAAGCAAGGGAACTCGCTGTAGTCATCGAGTGCTGGGTTGAAGGCTATACCAAGCAGGAACTCACCGATAGAGTCGCCAGCTTCAGGGCTGCAGTAACCACCATTGATGGCGATCGTCATGTCTGTGGAGATAGGGTTGAACCCAATAATCTCCATGTCACACTGCCCATAAGAAAGCAGCGGCATCAAAAACCAAATCAACTTTCTCATTGCACGAATACTTTTCTGGTTACGCGCTTCCAGCGCAAGATATATACCCCAGTAGCCAACTGGTCAAAAGGCTTGTCAATCTCTCTTCCAAGAATGTCGTAGATGCGTGGCGGTCCTGAAGGCCAAGAGAATCCGTCGCTGCTACCCACTGTCAAGTCCTTGTACGTCCCAATACTGAAATCTTGCTCAACTGGGCAATCACCCTGCGATGCAAGCATTTCTAGAAGGTCAAGCACATTTACATTTCCATCGTTGTTAATGTCGTAGTCACAAACACCTTGACACCCGTAGTTAGACAGCATAATGAGAACGTCGCCATTGCCTATGGTTCCGCTTCCATCTAAGTCCAATGGGCATTCGGGGAGGGTGTTGCAGAACGATGTCTCCCATACGTCGAAGGAAGCCCCAAAGCCCGTCGTAAAAACCGTGTCGTTACCTACCGTTGCTGTTATGCCATCACCACCTATGTCGCACACACCGTCTCCATTAAAATCAAACGAGCAGAACCCATCTCCGTTAGAGTCCTCGATAACTACGTCGTAGCATTCGTCGTAGATGCACGCTTCATATACGTAACTAGCCTGCCCGAGCGGGTAGTTCCCGTCACCAATAAGAATTTCACCAGCGCCGTCGTATATAACCCAGTCCGTTTCGTTCGCCCAAGTATCAGTTGATACTACCACGCTCATCAAACTACCTGATGTGGTCTCGATAGGCCAAGAGGCGTAGTCGTTCTCAAGATAATCGTTCTGAGCACCGACTACTTGAACCTCAAACCATTGAGCCCCGTCAACATAGACGCCTTCAAACAAAACTTCTTGTGCTACGTTAGGCAAAAGATCAAATACCTCTGCATCATATTGAATGCCGTTGCAGAACAGCTCTACATCCAGCATGTCAATCATGTCACTCCCGAAGTTCTTGATCTGAATCCAGATGTCTTGGTTGGGAGTACACCACTGCTGCTGGTATGTAGCCAGCGTAGGGGCTGCGTCGTACTGCATAGGAGGGATGCAGTTCATGTTGTCTACAAGACCCGTGCGTACAGTCTGGAGGCACTCGTGCATACGCTCTGACTGCCCGACAGTAAAGCTGTCTTTGCACGTCTCTGGGGTGTAGTCCATGAAGTTCTCTACCATGGCTTCAGGGCAGCTTGGCAGGGTGCAGCTTGAGTTTTCGTAGGTAGGAGGGGTGTCGCACACTTGGTCCCCTTGATTCTCACAGTTGCTTTCTTCCCCACATCCAGAAGAGTTGGAGAAGGTATGCCAAAGCGAGAGGTGGTGTCCAATCTCGTGTACAGTCGTGAATCCAAGCTCTCTTCCTGGCTTCTGTACACCCACAGTACCCACCGTATTGTAAAGCACAACGACTCCGTCACGGCAGTCACCAGTAGGTCCGAGGTAGGCAAACCCTTGGATTCCCCAGCCGCCGTCGTTGCCGTTGATTTCGTTTACTACGTATATGTTTAGGTACTGATATGGATCCCAGCAACCAACAGCCTCCTTCAGATCCTCTTGGTCCTTAGCGTCAGGGTCGTTGCCGTTGGAGATTCCCTCATACAAGTAGTCCTCCCAGATACTCCCATCGAAGCGAGTAATACCGTCGGTGGGATTGTCCCAAGGATCTCGTGCAGCCATGCAAAACTGAATCTTGCTATCTGCAAACTCTTCATTGAGGACATCAAGCTGAGAGTATACCTGTGCGTCAGAGATGTTGTTCTCTTCGCCAGCCCCAGTGTGTACAATATGAAACACAATGGGTAGTACCACTGTGTCAACCTCAGCGAGGTTAACATCAGTTCGATTCATCCCCATAACTTTCACGTGATCAGGGACTAACAAAGAGCACTCTTGACCATAAGACACGAAGAGCGCCCCAAGCAGGAGGGTAGTGATAAAGGTTTTCATTCGACAACAAAGGTACAAAAAGAAAGAGGGGCAGGTTATGTAACCCACCCCTCCCGTAGCGAAGTTCCACAGCAACTATCCCTGTGTAACCCTCCAAAGATAATCACGCTTCACAAACCGCGCAGTTGAGGATGTCACGTCCTACAGCTTGCGCTTTGTTTACACCTCGCTGGTAGTATAGAGTCTTGATACCGAGCTCCCAAGCCTTGATAACCAGTTGGTTAACATCCTTGAGAGGCACTTCGTCAGCGATCATCACGTTAAGTGACTGACCCTGATCAATATGCTCTTGACGATCGGCGGCCTGTTGCACCACCTCCATTTGGGAGATCTCTGCAAACGTCTTGAACACATCCTTTTCTTCTTCGCTCAAGAAGTCTAGGTGCTGAACAGAACCGCCTTTCATCATGATGCTTTTCCACGTATCAGAATCGTCCTTGCCCTTAGAGGCAAGTAGATTCATGAGGTACGGATTCTTGTATGTAAACTTACCCTTAGCCAAGTCCTTCGTAAAGTAGTTCGACTGCAACGGCTCAATGGACGGGGAAACCTGTCCAAGGATAAACGATGAGGATGTAGTCGGTGCTACCGCCATTCTCGTTGAGTGCCTAACCCCGTATCCTTCGAGAACCTTTGGCTCTCCGCCCATCAAGGCGAGAGCCTTGCTCATCTCGGTAGAATCAGCCTCTATAGTCTTAAAGATGGCCCTGTTGATGGACCGAGCTTGAATGCTTTCAAAGGGGATCATCTTGCTTTGAAGGTACGAGTGGTACCCGAGCACTCCGATGCCGATGCTGCGATGCTCTTGAGCAAAGCGAACAGCCTTCTCCATGAACGGGAGGTCCTTGGCCTTCTGAATAAACTCAGTGTACACAGCATCAAGGAATGCGGTCATGATCTTTACGGCCCGTGTATCTTTCCAGTCGTCGTAGTGCAGGGCATTCATAGAGGACAAGCAGCATACAAAAGACTTCGTGTCGTCCGTGTACTCCATGATCTCAGCGCATAGCTGAGAGTGCTTGATCTCCATACCCTTATCTACGTAATACTCTGGGCGATCCTTGTTGACGTTGTCGCGAAAGAAGATGTATGGGTATCCTGTTTCGCTACGCTTCTTGTGGATCTTAGCCATGATCTCGCGCTTCTTCTTGTCTCCTCGAATCATGTCCTGCATCCACTCGTCTCCGATACACACAGCAAACGACACATCTTGGATGGGATGTCCCTCGCTTCTGACCTGCAGGAACTCTTCGATATCACCGTGCTCTACGTCGAGATAAGCGGCCCAGCTACCACGTCGCACCTTACCTTGTGAGATGACGTTGGTTGTGGTGTTAAACAGCTCCATCATTGAGACAGATCCGTTTGTCTCGCCACCAGTGGAGATCTTGGCTCCACGAGGACGAAGGTTCCCGAAGTATGTAGCAGTACCGCCTCCCACCTTGCTCATGGATCCAATCTCGGCAGCCCCACGCAAGATATCGAACGTGTCGTCCTGCACTTGTGTTCCAAAGCATGAGATAGGTAGACCTTTGTCTTTGCCGAAGTTAACCCACACAGGCGTGCTTAGGCTGAACCAGCCCTTCTTCATGCATCCGTAGAACTCCTCTGCAAAGTTTTCGAAATCCCCACCCATCGTATCTTCTAGGATGGATTCAGCATGACGAGCAATCTCCATCACACGATCCTCCACATTTTGCCCCTCGTCGAGGTAGCCTTTGCTCATAAACTGACGTGTGTCGTCAGTTACCCAGTAAAAATCTTTCATTAAAATAGTTCGTCTGCTGTGAAACTCTTAGTGCTTTTTGCGTAGTCAATAGGCTTCTTGTGAAAGAAGTCAGAGAGAGCTGAGGCGTAGACTTCTTCATCCATCCATTCCGTTATCTCCACCACAGATTTAACAATAGGGAATTCGAATTCGAAACCAATACGCTTCAAGCTCTCGTTGACTCTGCTTTTCAAGTAGTTGTTTAATATGTCCTCGCTAAGGAACTGGTTCTCAAACCCTTGCAGGATCCACTTAATCAAATTTTCTTCAGCGTCGAGGGCAACCTGAGCTTCTTCCCAGATGCGCGACTCCAAGTCCGCATCGAAGAGCTCTGGGTGCTCTGCTCTGATCTGGTTGATCAGCGCCATCCCACCCTCAGCGTGGAGGTTCTCCTCTTTGCTTGTGTACTGCACCACGTTGGCAGTGTCCTTCAGCACTGCTTGGAATCGGTTGAATCCAAGGATGGTATAGAACTGGCTGAAGAGAGACACGTTCTCCGTAAATAGGGTGAAGAGGATAAGGCTGTACAGGAACTGCTTTCTATCGTCTTCGTATACGCGGTCAACGTACTTGTTGAGGTAGTTAACGCGGTTGTTTACGGCTTCGTTGTCGAGGAGCGTTGTGAACTCCTCTTCCAGTCCGAGCTTAGTCAGGATCTCTGAGTATGCACGAGAGTGGATTACTTCGACACCACCAAATACAGCACCCATATCTGCAATCTCTGGCTTTGGAAGGTGCTTACCTATGTTCGACCAGTAAGACTTCACCGCTACTTCCACTTGTGAGATGAGCAAGATAGCTCGTTTGATCACGCCTCTCTCCTGTTCGTTGAGTGACGTATGGTAGTCCTGGACGTCTGACTTAAAGTTAAATTCGTTGTGTGTCCAGTGGCTTGCCCACATCGCATTGATAAGTGGGTCGGTGATTTCAGAATAGTCGAAGGGCTTATAGCTCAGCCTCTTCTCAAAGATTGAGTTTGTCATTGGGTTACTGTAAATGGTGGTTAAAAGGACCTACAAGATAGTCAATAATTCGTATCGTATTCCCACACTCTGTAAGACACAAGTGTCTTGATATCGTGCAGTTTTAAGATAGAAATGACATCCTCGCGGTCTTGGCGAGTGTATCGTTTCAGGTAAGCTTCCTTTCTGTCAGACACCGCCTCTTTTGAAACGTGCCTCTCACAGAATAGAGCTAGCTCCTCCCGATCGACAATGGAAAACCCTCCTTCTTCTGGCATATCGAAAGCTATGATAGTGGCGCCTCCGTACAGCCAGCCTTGGTTCCCCCTAACGTTCTTGAACTCCACCCAGATTTCGTCTGGTAGGTTGTTACCCTTCACATCCACCCCCCACTTGCCTCCATTCTTAATGGCTAGCCAGTAGTCGATGTGCTCGTGAATATCCTCCGTGTGCGTGGACTTTGTGACAAGAAGTCCTTTCTTCCGTGCAGCCCTTACGAACCTCACTTCAGCTACACGGCCAGTCGATGAGCTGTAAGCCTTACGCTTGTTGCTGACTTTCGTACTCATCGACTATGGATTTGATTAGGTCTAACTCCTGATATAAAGCAGACCTCACTCCTTCCATAGCCTCTTCCACCTGCTCCGTAGTCAAAAGCGGTTCTCCTTTCTCGTCGTGCAGGGATTCAAACAGGTCGTCAATGACCTGATGGATTCTGTCGCACGCGAGGTAGAAGTATTCGCTCACTTTAGATATCTCCATTCTTAATTGATTGTAGGATTTCTTGAATGGCCTGATCTACTTGACCACTGTTCTTTGCTAAAAATACGATTGTTTTAGCGTCCTTTCCAACTAAATAGCGAAGAAAAAGCTTCCACCTCATAGGGAAGTCATGATGAGACGGTAGATACCCTTTGGTTTCTATGATCCAATCATGATCTCTGCCTACGAAATCAGGTGTGTATGTTATGGGAAGTACGACGGACCCTGAACGGTCCGTCATCTCTTTCCCTCTAGACGTCATCTTAAAGTACTTGTTCGGAAATCTGAATCGGTCTTGCAATTCGAAGGTGTGTTCTTCATAATCAAAAGCTAGCCCGTATTCTTTTAACTGATCAGCACAGTACTTTTCTATCGAGGAGGCGTAACGTCCCAGCTGCTTCTTACGAGCGCTGGTCCTCTTCCTCGTAGTCTTCCCTTGTCGCTTCATATAACGAAGTTACCAAAGGAATTTTGCAAAGTCAAGAGAGGAACGTCATATTCATTGGCATCGTTGCCTCCTTAGGGAAGGTAATCGGCTGATAAAGAGCACGTCTACCTACCCTGTCTGTGAATCCAGTGTGGGCAATATTCATCATCAAGCAGTACGGATCCTCCAACGGAGTAGGACGACCGCCTGTTTCTACTTCGCGCACCTTTCGGATATGTATCTCACTCATTCTCCGTATGTCAGCGTCCATTGATTGAACCTTTCGGTGAATTGTGATGAAGCAATCCGCTCTGTTTACGAACTTTCCGCCGCCCTCTGTGTCTTCAGCATATGGAGCGACAGGCAAACCGTCGTCTCCCTTGCGCCGTTGAGCCTCTGTCACTGCGTGCATGTTCAGCCACACTGCAATGTCGTTAGCCTTACTGAAGGTGAGAAACTCTGAGGCCGCCTCGTAGTGGTATTCGTGTGACGACACACCCTTCTTCCCCATGTCTAGACGCAAGCTGTTGTATGGGTCCACGAAGATTGCGTCGACGGGTTGCTGTCTCATAATCTTCTCGACGAAGAGGATGATATCGCTGTACCCGTACACTTGACTGTTGCTGATGACTACGAAGTGATCGTTAACCCACTTGTATGCCTGCTTACGTTCGAGGTAAGTCATATCAGCCACCTTCTTGTCCATAGCAAACTGCATGAGAGACATCTTGACGGATGCGGTTCTGTTCTCCGAGGAGTAGATTACCCACTTCCAGTCGTGCCGCACAGCTGAGTTGGCAATCATGTACAGCATGGTGGTAGTCTTGCCTACGTTGGAGTGCCCATTGACGATAACGAACTCCTTCTTGTATCGGAAGAACTCATCGAGCTTAGGATCGCCAGTATCAAGACCGACTTTAACCTTGCCTTGCGAGTAGTCGTCAATCCACCTAAAGTCTTCGTCGTCGGAAGAGATGAAGGACATATCTCCGTCGTTCAGAAGCATCTCACGCTGTACCGACTTCTCCTCTTCGATCAGATCCTTGATAGGCATACGCTTGCCGATCTCGATACCGTCGAGGATAGTGTTAAGAGCGTGATCTTCGGATTCAATATCTCGCTTGCATATCTCACGATGCAAGATGCGAACCACCTCGTCATGCTCCATCTTTCCAGCGGCTATGTAGCCTCCGCACAAGCGGGAGGCGTTGACTAGAACCCTGTGCTTCTCTCCGTCTGGAGCGTTGCGAATCATTCGTGCAGCTAAATTGAGCCGCATGTAGTCCGTATAGTCGTAAGCTTCGTTGGTTGGTACCTGAGCCTCGGCGTGCTCAGTAGTGAAGTGACCAAACTTCTTGTAGTCGTCCTTGATGATGATGTCTGGGTCGTAAGACTCGAAGCATGCACGAGACTCGTTGATGCCAGACTCGTCGAGGTCTAGTCCGTGTGTACGCTCGAAGTACTTGATGAGCGCACGGAAGTGGTCGCGGTGCCGCTCTGGGTGTGTGATCCTGACCAGCGCCTTGACACCATTTCCACTCGGCGAAGTCCAGCATGAATGAATGAAATCATCCGTGGCAAGAGCCCGCTTGGTCGCGTCAACATCAACGTGGTCAAAGTCCAGAACAACAAATCCCGAATGCTCGAAGAGCGCGTCATCGGCACGCGACGAAAACTCCCCGCTGAAACAAACAACGGGGAGCTCTTTCTTCTTTTCCTTATCGCCATCTCGGACTTCGTCAACTAGTGTACTCGACCTCCCAGTTTGAATCCGCTCCAGCGCTTGCTGTAGTGGAATGTAGTGGGGGTTTGTCTTGTCGAAGACGTTCTTGAATATCGTTACTTGCATTGTCTCTAGCGATCATGAGGAGGATAAGATAACCTGCAAGGTCTTGCAACGTATCCTCCGTTGCGTCTACTAGACCTGCGTTCTTGATGCGCTTCAGCTTGTCGTCGATACGCATCTTGATACCAGCAACAGCGTTGGCTTCGGAAAAGATATTAAGTGGATCGAGAGCTGCGTCCCCGTACTTAGAATTTTTTTCCAAAAGCAACTCCTGTAGCTGGCTACATTTTGCTTTGATTTTGTTTTTTGTGCTCATCTACAGATAGGTTTGAGTACGATATCAACTTTTTATCTAGGATTTCTCTGATGATGATGTGCTTTTCCGCCTTAGCATTCTTCCCATAAAACTCTGTACCCAGTCTGTACATCGTGTGGTAGTCGTAGTTGCGTATGTCGTTGACATCATCAAACACAGATAGTATCCACACGACACGCTCGTGTACAACCTTCTGTTTCTTGAAGGCGACACGAGCGGTCATGTAATAGATAGGTGCTCTATCAGAACGGGAGGTCATCAGTCTGTGCGACTGGCTGAGCTTCCTTCTTTTCTGCACGCTTGGCTTTAGCAGCCGCGCTGTTTGGGTCATACACAGAACAGCAAGGCTTGCCATTCTTACTGAAGAAGAGTTTGACATAGACGTTGCCGCCCTGCCCCTCTGCATTGAGAGCAGTAGAGTACTTGTCGATCATCTCTTGCAGTTCAGACTTCTTGAACTTCACGCTCCAGCTAGAGAGTTGCTCTTCGTAGTAACGTGGTTCCTCGCAGTATCCGACGAGTACGGAATCATATTGCTTATCGCTCATGAGTAAAGAAAATTGGTAATTAGTAAATGAAAAATGTAAAGAATTGTGATTGTAATTGCAAATCGCACGAGTGTTTTAAACGACGAACTCAGCGAAGTGCTTTTCTGTTTGCTTGTTGCCATTCAAATAGTTGTTAATGTTTTCTAGAGCTTGGTGGAACTTCATCTCGCCACGGAAGAGGGTCTCTTCTGAGCACTTCACGTCGGCGGGATAGAAGGGATATGCTTTCTCTTGCACCACCCAGTAGAAATCCTTGATGTCGAACACCTTAGTGTACACGTAAGCTTGGATGTCGTAGCTCCAGCTGTTTACATCGTATCGGAATTTGTCGATAGCACGGGAAGACTTGGAGTCGATGATGCAGTCGTCCTGCAGGCAGTCCAAGAACCCCTTGAGTGGCACTCCGTCGAGGTCTACGTTGAACTCGACTTGATACTTGCCTCCTGCAAATCGTTTGTCGTACAGGCCGCAGTCCTTCAGGCGCTGGATCATCTCCTTCGCCTTCTTGACATCCTCCGCAGGTGCCAAGATCTTTTCGCCATTGGCTTCTTCCGCTTCAGCCTTCCATTCTTTGTAGCGCTTCGTGCTTCGTGGATACTTGCCGCCAATATCAGCAACAATATCGGCGTCGTCAAGAGTATAGTAAGTGTCTGCAAACTTCTCGGGTTCAAAGAGTAAGAGGTCATACAACGAGCCGAAGTACAAAGCTTCTGACTCTTTCTTCAACTGCCCCCGCATGTACATCTCCCAAAGACGCATGTCTCCGAGAGCGTACTTGAGGGAGGAATAAGAGAGGTGGGGCTTGCCCACACTCTCCTGTAGTTGATCACGCATGCTCATCGCACAAACTTCTTAAGTCCTTCAACCTGCTTCTCACTGAGCTGGTCTCCGTACTTCTTGGTGATGGCTTCGAACGCTTTCTTCTTGTCGGTCTGGGACTTGATGTACCCGACCGCCTTGTCCATGATGTTTTCTACTGGCGCATCGATGGCTTTCGAAAGCTTCTGTACATGAGGATTGTCGACCATCGCTTGTTGCTTGGCAATGGCTTCCTCGACTTCATTAGCTGACGCAATAGACGTGTCGATTCCGATTCCGAGCATAGCCAATGCTCGCCCGACTGCTGAGGTTTCGCAGTTCTCGACGTAGCTTGTCTTGTTGATGTTGCTTGCGCCACGCTCTTCGTGAGCGTGACCTGTAGCGATAACACGCCCGTTGTCATCAGCGATAGTGGCCTTACATACAGCTTGTTCTGCATCGAGGGCAGTGAACTCTGACATGAGTGTCCAGTTTTTGTACTGGTCTTCTTGACGAAAGAACTTGATGCGCTCGTTGACTTCAACGTATTGCTTGCCACGGATGTTAGTCGTCTTGAACTTGTAATTTGACATTGAGTTTGGATTGAATTGAGATTTTTTCTTGAAGAAGTCGGTTAATTATCTTGTCTATGTATTTGATTCTGTTGACTTTAGCCATCCCCTCGAAGTAGGTGTTGACGATGTACTCGGCGGTCTCAAAGAACGTAGAGTACCCATCCCAAGCCTTGAGATTTGCTTCGTGGTTGCGCCTGTAGTGGATGATTGTGGTCCTGTCCTTGCCTAAGATGTCGGCAGTTAGGGTGTCGCCAAGATGGTTGGTGAGTGCCATGCCCAGCGCCATGCGTGGTTGGCTGTGTCTGAAATGTCTTTCATCTGCATTGTATTCCTGTCCGATTGTTTCGTAGTACATTCCAAGGGCTTCTTTGCCCTGCTCAACAAGAGCTATAGGATTGGTCAAATGTACATCACTCGACCCGTAATTCCAAGTTTTATTCATTCTTTTCATAGTTGTATTGTGCATATTCCTGAGACTCAAGGTACAGGGACATGGCGTGGAATATCTCAAGAAGCCCAGTTCGAAGCCCTCGGATGTAACCGATTGGACTCATGCGCATAGATTGCTCTATGCCTAGCTCATCAAGAGTTTCTTCCTGATTGATTAGAGTTAGGTAGTCGTCAATGAATCGGTCTGACACCTCGTGTGATGCCTCGTAGAATGAGTCAGCTACTTCGGAGGCTGGCAATTTAAGCCAGCCCTCGAAGCCAAACTCCTTGACGTCTTCTGTTAAAAACCCGTGAGCCACAACGCCAGGCTGAGTTTCTAATAGAGAGCTCTCAAGTTCATCGAGGATTTCTTGTTCAGTCATTTCGTTCATAGATGAGGAATGCTTTCGGATCACGCTGCGCAGCATAAGATTCGCTTGGCGTCACGAAGTCTTGTCCGTCGACTCGGTACTGCCAGATTTGTTCTCGTTGTTCTTCCATGAATTGAGTTTGTTTAGTTCGCGCTCCATCTTGCGACGTCGAGCACGCGGTGTTTGTGTGTTATCGTTGTTCGAGATGTTGCGGAGGAACCGCATATACTTATCCATATACTTTTCGTTTGTGTGTTACCATAGTCTTGAGGGGTAGATTGTCTACGTTGTGGCATGTTTGAGTGTGCCAATGTGGGTTTTTCTTTGGGTTGTACTTGTAGTGCGTCATTCGCTTTGAGATGCTGTTAGGAGAGTCTATAATGGTTACGTCTTCGCAAGCTACCCAAGCGCAGACGGTTTTGTTTTCTCCGTCGAAGATTTTTTTCGCAGTCGCTGGGTTGTTGCCCAGCCTGCAGTCCCGCATGATGATTGATTTAAATTCGGGGTCGAAGTAATCCTTTGTATTCTCCTGTAAATCAAACACTTGCCACTTCATGTAATTGTCACCACTCGCAAGGTGGAAGCGAACCTTGTACCTTTTCATCGTCTTGTATTTTTAATTTCATTTTAGCTTCGTAGTCAGCGACCATGCACTCAAGCATAGTCTTGTCTTGTGGTCTGCGGTAGAGTTCATACGCCTGCATCTTGTTGTCGATGCGGCGCATGAGCTCATCCATATACTCGTCAGTCATTCTTCTTTTCTTCTTGGTCGTCCACCCCGTGGATACGGCACTCGAACCCCTTGTCTGCACACAGGTTCTTGAGAGCTTCAATGACTGACGCCTCATCGTAGTCACCCACCTTGTCGCGCATCCAGTCAAGGTCGAGGTGGTCAGACAGGTCAATCCACCTGCTGAATGATACCTCGAAGTCACCTGCGTATTCAGTCTCTTCGATGGTGATTCCAGCGTCGTTGTCAAGCTCATCGCAAGCGTTGGACACACCATGTGCCACACCCTCACGGAAGATGGCGATGGCTACGTCCTTGGGGATGACGGGCATCGTGGGTTGCTCTGGTTGTTCGAGGGCGTTCACCTGAGCTTCGAGGTCTCGGTATGCTTGGCATCCGCATGGTGCGCTTGATGCTTCTCTCTCACTGCGGAGCTTGTCCACCTCCTTCTTCCAAGCACTAGCTTGGGATGTCTTGGCAGTGAGGTCGTACTCCAACTTCTTGATGTCGTCGTACTGACCCTGCACCTTGTCTTCGAGCTCTTGAACCTTCTTGGTCAGCGCCTCCTCCCGCCCTGTCTGTTCAGCGTACTGCTTCTTGGCCATCTCTTGACGGAACTCCATCGACTCGATGGTTTGGTTGGCAGATGAGATAGCGTTCTCTGCATAGCGGATAGCCGCTTCAAGCTCTTGCTTGGATTCTTGTACTGATTGCATTGTATTGAAGTTTTTGGGTTTAACCGTGGTAGATAAATGAGAAGTGGTCGCAGATAGCCCTGCCGTATGAAGTGTGGAATCCGTAGCTGTGGCTGTATCCGATGGGCTCGTCGGCTAACATGAACCGCAACACACTCCACTCATCAAGTTCAAATTCGGATGCGGTTTCTTGTGTCGCTTCGAGAAGCATCTCGGGATCGTGACGCAGGGGTTTGCCGAGGTCAATCTCGATGTAGTCTTGTATGTCTTTACTCGTCATTGTCTGTAAATTTTGGGGAGTTTTCCATGATAAACTTGGCGACAAGCTCTTCGATTTCGCTTACCACCTCGTCTACGTCGTTGTTGTCGAGGTCGTACTCTTCTTGCATAAGCTTGGTGAGTCGCATGTATCCGCTGTCTGCGGTGTAGGATTCGCGGTGGTTGAAGCAGTCGCTAACGTAGCACCGCAGGTCGTATAAGGTTTCGTCACTCATTGTTGTTTTGGATTGGGCAGAGCCGTAGCTCGTGCATTTGTAATTCTGTTGATGTGCCGTCTGGAAAACGCCATGAGATAGGGTCTAACGTGAAGTCGTATAGGTCTTCGTGTAGTGTGGTGTCATGCACCTCAATTACTACCTCTGCATGGTCAGGGTATTCTGAGATGAGGTCAAGCAGTTGTTTCTTCGTCATCGTCTTCAAAGTATTCGTTATACAATTCGTCAAGCTCTTCGTCTGTTGTAGAGTGTTCGAGGTCGTACAGCAGGTTGCTATATATGTATTCGTACATGTCTTTGTAGTCCATGCCTTCGATTACTGCCTCGACGTAGTTTGTAAGTTTCTCATGCCTCGTCATAGCTGTCTGAGTCTTTGGGTTTGGGGATACGGAAAGCGTGCATCACGTAGTCGTCCACGTCGATGAAGGCGTGGTTGCCGTGGTACACAGATTGGATGAAGTCGTTGAGGCACTCCAAGTCGTATAGAAGGTCAGTTCCGTTTTCGTTGACGTCGCTTGATACACGAGCCACCAAAGACATACACAAGGGGTGGTAGTCCCATGCAGGGCAGGTTTCCTGTTGGTCCCACGTCAACCAACATGACTCGGTTGTGTCTTTGCGGTACGGGTTGTCAAGCTCGATGATGCGGAACACTTCGACAGAGCAGTCGTCACCGTTGTCGGCAACCCAATCGTCGTGCGACATATCAGAAGGGACACAAGCGTGGTAGTCCTCGTGGTCACGGGTCATGGTGACAATGACGTTCATCGGGTCAGAGTCGTCGATGTCTACGCACATCTCATCCTTGCGGTAGTCGTCAAGGATTTGAGCGATGTGCTTGTCTGCGAAGCCCCGCTTGGGGAAGAACTCACAGGTGGTGTCGGAGTACCCTTCGAAGAGTCCTGCGACAGCGTGGATTACTGCATATTGTTTCATTGCTTGTAGGTTTTTTCGATGATGAGTTCAGATGCCTCGTCGATGTTGGACAGGAGTGTGGCAAGAGGTGTCTTGCATGAGTGCTTGCCCTCCAAGTCAGCACATGATGTAAACATCAGGGGTGCCACATCTCGGCGTGGAGCATAGTTGATGATGAGGGTGACCTTGCTCAGGTCTTCCTGAATTGCCTCGGCAAGTTGCCGTGTGTTCATGTCTTGTAGCATGATGGATTGAATTGAAGTTTGAAAATGATTGATAAGTATTGTGTGTATATATACTCTCTTCACTACGTTCAGAGAGAGTATATATACCACACTACTAATAGAAGGGAGGAAGGGAATCAAACCCTTCGCAGGTCTTTGCCTGCCGAGCGCATTAGAGGGTGCTTTGCACCGCCGCTCTTACTTGCTCCCGTTTGTAGCAGAGGGTGGAATCGAACCACCACACAAGCTCATACTCGTTGCCATAAGCCCTCGGTAAAGGGTAGAAGGAGTAGCTATTGCCGTGTACACACCGATGCGATGCCTCCATCGCTAGTGTCACTGCCATGTAGAAGGGAGGTTGGGATTCGAACACAACTGCCATCAGCCTTTTACCACACTGATGTACGCACCGACTGCGCTCCCTTGAAATTGAGGACGCAACTTGAATCGTTCGGCTTGAGTCATGCCTGACTGCAAGTGTACTGAGATTCACAGCTACGCCTCAGAGAAGGTGGGGGTGGCGTGACGTTTCACATCTCACCCCCGTGGTCAAACTTCAATCAACCAATTCCTCTTCGAGAAGGCCATCTTCCATGATGCCTTCCATGATGTGGTCAATGATGCGGTCGATGATGTCCGCTTTGTCACTCCAATTCCCGTAGCCTTGTGCATCCAACAAGAACGCTTCGAGTTCTTTGTGCATGGGTAGTGGGATTTGGTAGCGCAGGTAGTCCACCATGTCCTTGTAGTACGAGTCCATCTCGTAGTCACTATAGCTTCCGTCGCAATCGTACTCCTCCCACATTCGCCACAGGTTAGAGAACCCGTTGTTGTAGTAGTCGTAGCCGATGCGAGAGATAGCACGCAGGGCTTCGGGCCACCCGTCCTTTGCTTCACCTGACGCAGGGACGAGTTGCTCCCATGCCATTTCGTACTGCTTTTGGTACTTGCCGTTGATGTCCCAATAGGTCTTGGGTGTGTCTGTCTTACTCATTGTCTTTGCTTTTGTTGAGGTTAAATGTCTTGCTCGCTTGGTACTTGTCGTACCCCTGCTCGATGGCAGTGTTGAGAGCCTCTGCCTGCACTCGATCGATTGCCTGTCCCTGCATACGGGCAAGCTCGATGATTACGTTTACGATGTCAGTCATGCCATGTATGAGATTTCAGATGGGTTGTACCCAAGTTCGTATAGTGTTGATTCCAAGTCCTCAACGTCATCGAGGTTGACGATGGTGATGATGTCCACCTCTCGTGTTGAGTAGTCAAGGATGGCTACTTGATTGTCTTCGAGTGTTACTTTCATGAGTATTTATCTTCGATTCGTTGTTTGGTTTCTTCACAGCAGGAGACCCATGCCTCCATGTTCACGAAGGAGAACTTGCCCGCTTCGCAGTTAGCTTTGTAGTCCGCAAGGATTTCGTCCTTGTGCTCGATGTATTGGTCGAGTCCTTTTTGTAGGCAGTCCATCACCACCATCTGTACGAGTGCCCCGTACTTGGAGTAGCCCTCCGTCAGGTGAGTGAGGAACTCTGCGTTCGTCATGTCTTTGATGTCTTTCATGTCAAATCAAATTGTGTGTTCTTGAAGGCTTCTTCGAGAGTAGCCTTGTTGCCCATGTCTGCCTTGAACCACGCCTCGATGAGCGCTCGTTCGAAGCTACCGCAGTTGGTTTGTCGGAGTGAAAGTCGTTCGTGTTGTGTCATGTGTCTGTTGGTTGTACTCCCCACCACTCGATTTCTTCGTCGTGGATTCGAAAGCTGAATGAATCTTCGAGAGCGTCGTTCCATACGTTGTCCAACCACACGCCGTGGTCCATAAACGCACCCTGTACATGGGAGGCAGAGAAGCCTGATTTTTGCAGTGCTTTGACTGCACGTTCGCATTGTTCTTGTGTCATAGGTCAATGATTACACCCTTCTCTTCGAGGGCATCGGTGATATATTCAGGGAGTTCGAAGCATCCATCGTACCCCGTGAGCCGTGGCCCATCTTCGTCGAAGTACACTTCGAGCACACCCTCTGCATAGAAGCGGGCGCCCCCTGTTTCGAGGTCGTAGGTTTCGTACCACCCACCATAGCTGTGGTTGGGGTCAATCTCTACGGTGGTGTCCATCTCTACGTTGACAGCTCGTGCCGTGTCTACGTCGTAAGCCGTCGTCATAGCTACGTGTGGTAGCGTGGTCTTGAAGTCGAGTTTGAATTTCATTGGTCGATGTTTTCGATTTGGTCAGCGAGGAACACCAACTCGTCGATGATTGCGCCAACGTGTTCAGCGTCAGCGTCAGGCATCATCGTGAGGATAGATGCAAAGCCCTTCACATCCTTTGGCACGAGCCGAGCACACCGATTCAGGTCGTTGAGCCGCTTGCCGAAGTGGAAGTCGTTGAGGAAGAGCACCGCCGCACCGACGGGGCGTTTGAAGAAGTTGTCCATAAGATTGAATTTGAAGTTTGACATTGAGAGGGTTCGTATATTACCTCTCTTCACTACGTTCAGAGAGTAATATACTCACCTCTCTATTAGGATTGGAGGATTGCCACCACCAAAAGCGTAGCCATCCACGCAAGGAACGCGAGGAATGCGATGTTCAATCGTTTGTTCATCTGAAAGGGTTTAAGTTATTGATTATCAACAGGTTTGACTGACTTGATGCGGTGTCCATTGGGCACAAGTTCGAGTGCTCGTTGCTTGGCGTGGTCGTCACTCCACGCCTTGAACGTGAGTGCATCCCAGTCATCTCGGTCGAAGCCGTAGTAGTAAACCATTCGGTACTCCTTAGAAGGAGTAGATTTGGGGAGCCAATCGCTCATCGTGCCCCGCTTGGGGTAGCGTTCCCATACGTTCATAGGTAGATGGATTCTTGGTTGTAAAAATCGTAGATGGCTTTCTCACCACGTGCCTTCGCAAGTTCGATAGCCACTTGTTTGGAAAGCACTACGTCGGAAATTTCGAGGTAAGCCATTCCTCGTGGGTCTTTGACCACGTCCACCCATGCGCCGATCACCTGCGTGGGTTCCGTACACAAGGACTGCAACCGATTCATTTCTCGGTTGAAGGTTCGGAACGAAAGGTCATCGTTCAGCAAGCTGAACACCCCGTGAAGGACGGAGCCACCGACGGCATAGCCTTCGCCTTTGTAGCTGAGCAGGTCAGCGCAGACGCTGAAGCCCTCGCTCTCTTGAACGAGGTGGTATAAGGATTTAATTGTCATCGTAGATGAATTTGAAGTTTGACAAATTTTAGATGTAGCGGGATTCGAACCCGCACCTCCACTTCGTGGCGTGCTATCCTGTTACACCATTACACCTTGCGGGCTACGCCCCTCAAAGCTACGTTTGCTTTGACACAGACACCACTTTCGTGGTGTTTCGTCCAATCAGGACTCGTCAGTGTGCCTGTGAATTGAGATTACATCTCAATCAAGTCCTCCAAAGTCATCTGCTCAAGGCAGGTGAGTTCGTCCCACTCAGCGGTCGCACGGACAGCGTCGAAGGAGAGGTGAAGGTCGAGGAGGTCAGCGATAAGCTGACGGCGGGTGTCTGCAAAGTTCTGCATTTGAGTTGAATTGAAGTTTGAAAAAAGTCGAGTCAAGAGGTATCTAAGATATATACACTCTTCATAAATGAAGAGAGTGTATATATCAAGATACTCTAAGAGGTTCAGAGGAGGCGTAGCAACAGCTTGTACTCAAAGTACAAGACAGCGCCCGCCAATGCAAAGGAAAGGATTAAGTTCATCTTCGATGAATTAAGAGTTAGACAATGGAGCAACCGCTTCCAATGGCAAGCAAGCTTGGAGAGATGGTCATCTTCACAGCGCCCGCTGTTGCGTCATGCAGGAGGTCTTTCAGACCTTGCAAGGCCCAAAGCATTCGGAGTTTGTCGCCATCCTCTTCGTTATCAACGAAGGTGTCAAGCCAATCGACAGCTTCGCTGAAGGTCGCATGGTCGAGCGCCGTGTCCTGCGGGTAAGAAGAGTTGATGAATTTGATATCTTCGATATCAAGGTCTGAAACTAGGTAGTTCATTTTCAATGAATTAAGGTGAAACAATTAAACTAATCCTAAAGGATTAGAGTTCGAAAGGAAGGTCATCGATGCTGACGAAGTCAGCAGAAGGAGGAGTCGAAGACGACTCCATTTGCAGCGCAAGCACCGCAGTGAGAGCCTCAATCTTGGCTTCCAAAGAAGCCAAACGTTCTTCTGACTTATCAACCTTCGGTTGAGTCTTAGCTTCCTCTTTCAAGGCTTTAGCCTTGACTTCGGCTTTCTTTGCTGCTCTCTGAGCAGCACCAGTAGCTTCGCTAACCGCTTTGGCTGACTTTGCAGCTTCCTTAACGGAAGCTGTCTTAGCCTTCTTCGAAGGCTTGATTGGACCAACTTCGTTGGTCTTGTTGGCCATCTCTTGGCGGTCTGCCACCTTCTGTGAAGGTGTTCTCTTCGTCGTCTTACGACGACGCTTCGTTGCAGTCTTCTTCGAAGACTCTTTAACCTCTTCGAGGTTATTGACAAAGTCCAAAGCTTCTTGGAGAAGCTTTGCAGCCAGAGCCTTACGGCTCTTGGTTGGACGGAAAGAAGCTTGGTTTACTGCCTTACGGCAGTCGGAGAAATTGAAGTTGTTCATCGGAGATGAAGTTTGAAGTTTGAAAACTTCCCAAAGGGCCGACTCTCAAAACCCTTTAGGAGATAGTAGTTAAGTAAGAGAGTCGTAAGACTCCTCTCTCTTACTTAACTACATCTCTACTTCACCGACTTCTTATTCCTTTCCTCTCTAAAGAGAGTAAAGTAATAGTTGAGCCGAAATCTCGGTACCACATGAAAGCTAACAAGTTAGCTTATGAATTTAGCTGAAGCTAAATCGTTAGTACGGCACTGCACACAGCTCCGCCAATGCCGACTCTGCCAAGAATCAGAAACCTCAACACGAAGTGTTGAATTGTCAATAGCAAAGCCCCAAGATTGGGGGATAAAGGTTAAAGTGAAACTTTAAGGGGGGATTGTCCAACCCTTCGGGTTCAACGCCTACGAACGGTCTAGCTAGACGATTAGTCTAGCAGACCCATCCTAACTACTTGTTACACAAGTAGAAAGCTGAAATGTATGGCGGATTTCACAGCGAAGCTGTGGGGGTGGGGTCTGGTTATCCATTTCGGTTAGCATCGCTAACCGTTATAATACATATATTCTCCCCAGGATCTGTATTACTCACCTCTTTTTTCGTGATTGCGGTCATGCACTATTGCGATCTTTATGCGCGAAGGGAGTCTTAACTCCCTGAGAAGCAGACATCTATGCGGTTCTGCATAAAGTTTTACTTGACACTTGACTTTTTAGATTTTCTGTTGTAACTTCGTCCTGTTAAGCGTGTGAGGCGGTAGTTATGGTAGAGGAGCGGCGCTTTTGGTGCGCCGACTCTACTATATAGAGGTAAGAGACTGACGATTCGTTTAACTGTTGAATACAGGATAGCTATGCTTAAAAAGATAGGGGGTAAATACGTAGTCTTTGACAGCTCTGGGAAGAGGCGGTTGGGTAGTCATGCTTCTCGGTCGGGGGCTTTGAAACAGCTTGCTGCTATAGAGATCTCTAAGAAAAAGCAGAAGGGGTGATTTGGCTATCTTTGTGGCTATGAGAGCCTTCAAAGGAGACCCCAAAAAAGATGATGTTGTAAAGAGGATGCTTGCCAGTGGCAACTGGAAGCTTGGTCCTAACGGTGAGCTTCTTCGTGTTAGTGCCGAAGAAGCCAATCAAGCAGATCTACAGAGATCGAGAGAAGCTGCCAATCCTGCCAAGTACAAACCTACTACGGTGGGCTTTATGACCCCTGAAAGAAAAGATTATCTAGAGAATCTGAATAGACCTCTCACCCCTATGGAGGCGAGGGAGTATGGGACCGTCTCGTTTGATCCATCCGAGGGGGCTAACATGTTATTTAGCACGCTTACACCAGCGGGTCCTGTAGACGCGGCTGCAACGAAGCTTATTGGGGCTGGTGCGCAAGGAGTTAAATCCACTTACAACCTTGCTAAAGGTATAGTCACTAATCCTACCGTATATACTAAAGGCATTAAAGACAAAGCTTTTCAGACTTTTGCAAAAGCACACACTCAAAGCCAACTTGTAAAAGATGCAACCGACTTTGTAGCCAATAGAGGATTAGGATATAGAAGGTTTGTTTTAGGGGAAGGCAATAGGATTGTAAATGAAGTAAACAGCCCTGAAGGTAGGAGAAGAATAGCTGAGCAAATTAGATCAGAAAGAGCCAAGTCTGGAAAAGAAGCTTTTACTGACTGGGAGATGGATCAGGTGGTGGACTATAAGATATCTCAGATGCAGGGGGCAGTAGACAATTCATCCAACGTAGACTCAAGAATGAATCTACTTTTGAATAATGCGAGCTACATGAAGTTCCCCAAGGAGTTCAATCCAAGCCCATTGTCTGGACCAATAGCTGAGACAGCGCAGAACGCTATGAAAAGCACCACTGGGCAATTTAAGTATGTTTATCCTGATGGGATAAAGCCTGAGGATAAACAGAAATGGAATGCCCTTTACGACAAGTTGGGAGAAAGCAAAGGAATCTCAAGACCTAATGACGGGATGAGCGGTAGTGTAACGTTAGGTATTGGATCAAAGTCTTCTGACATACTAGAGCACGAGCTATACCATGCCCTTCAAGCTGGTGAGCCAAGCCCTCTTGACGTCGAGGTCTATAATGTAATGAAAGATATTCGCAGAAAGTCGGATGACTTTTATGATCTAGACCAAAGAGGTAGAAGAATTGCGAATTACATGTTTAACTTCAATCAACTAGAGGGTGCGCCTCACCTGATTGAGACAAGAGATCAGCTTATAAAGCTTGGTATTATTTCAAGCAGATATGATAAGATAACTCCTGACATGCTTGAAAAAGCATATCAGATAACGAAGAATAATCCATACACAAGTCAATTCACTTCGGCTGAAAAGCCCAGAGTGATTAGCATGATAGGAGATAAGTCTTTGCGTTCCGACTTTTTCAAACAAATAGCTCCACTTATGAACAAACTTCCAGCGGTGGGTGCAGTTGGAGCGGGAGTGGGACTAACGACCGATGGGTCGTCAAAGGATTATTCTAAAGGCGGAATGATCTCTATGAACCAGAATCCGAAACCGATTAGACGTAAAGACAGAGAGAACCGTGATTACTTGAGGCGGTTCTTTGCCTCGCGGAGAGGACAAGATATACTTAGAGAAGAAGATGTGCCTGTAGGGACGATCAACCTTTTGCCAGAGGCTGAAGTAATAGGGACTCCTACTAGGTATCAAGAAACAGACCTTGCTAAGGCAGGTCTGCTTGCTATCAGGGAAGGGGCTGGTATGGTTCCGTTGCTTGGTGAGACTCTTGATTATGCTGAGTCTGCGTATGCAAACAAGTATGGGACCGACTTCTTTGGTAATCCTATGTATGGCCCTCTTAATGCTGCGATCACTACAGCTGGGATAGTTGTACCGAATGTAGTTGAAAAACCAGTTAAGGCTGGAGTTAAGGCAATTAGAAAAGCCGTTCCTAAAATAAACCCTAAGGTTAAGAAGTTTGAGTCTTCTATAGATTGGGGGAAGTGGAATCCAGACACCCCAAAGAATAAAGATCTCATGAAAGAGTATCGTGAGATTGAGAAGAGAACTAAAGAAGATGGTACGTGGATGAAAAATCCAGACGGTACAAAGTTTGATGGCCCGCCTGAGCTCTTTATACAGATGCAGAGCAAAGCATTCAAGAAGGCCTTCCCAGAAGGTTTCGATAGGATGTATAGAGGAGTCGATCCAATCGATGGGGACAAAATATCCCCTAACATTCAAACCCCCAACTCATCAGGACCTACATTCTTTTCAGGAGATAGGAAGCAAGCAGCTCGATATGCTGGACAAAGCGGTAACAGGATACTTGGAGCTGATTATTACAAGAAAAAGAGAGGTGTATTTGATGTTGCCTACCCTTCTAATACATCTAGATTAGACATAGATACTAGAGGGTCTAATTGGGAGGACGTAAGAAAGTATGACAAAGAAGACATACAGAAAAGAATTGAAGAAATCAATCAGAAAATAGAGGGTAGAAAGCGTAGAGGAACAAACTGGTTTGCATTCGAAGACGATATATGGTACATAAATAAAGGGGCGGAACTTGAAGCTCCCAAAAGGGTTAGTTCAGACGAAGAGATCGCCGCGTTTCTAGACAAGTATTATGATTGGACCAAAACAAATCCAGATTGGGTGTTCCATAAGGACACCCCAGATTTTTACCGCAGTGCAGATGATCTGCTGCCTGCAGATGCTATAAGCACAGATGATTTTCAAGCTTTTATGGAGCGCAACCCAGATCTTTATGACAGGGTTGTTTTTAGAGGCCTAAATGATGATGGATTTGGTGATGTAAGCATAGTAAACGCAGGAAAAGCCCCGTACCCGAAGTCGCTTAAAGGGAATGTCGGGACATTTGATCTTAGCGACCCTAACGTATTTAAAGCTCTAGTACCTATAATAGGTATGTCTGCTGCGATAAAGCTTGCAAAAAGCCAGGGTGTTGAAAACCCAGGGGAGAAGATGAGTAAGGGAGGTATGATCTCTATGAAGAAGAAACCGACTGGAATGTCAGCTATCAGAAAATAACTATCTTTACCTCATGAATTTTTACAAGAAATCTATGATGGCCGAAGGCGGCCCTATGCCGCAGTCTGAAGGAGAGGGTCAGATGTCTGAAGGCATGAAGCAACTCCAGATGCTCAAAGCCGCTCACGAGAAAGCTATTGAAGAAAAGAACATGGAGATGCTCGGTAAGATTGAGACCGTCATCAAGGATATGTACGACCAGCTCGACGAGAGAGGCCGAGAAGCTATCTCGCAACTCTTCCCTGACCTCGACTTTATGGTGGACGACCAAGAGGAGGCAGAAGAGATGATGGAGGAGAGAGAAGAAAGAGAAGAGATGTCTTACGGGGGTAAGATCCGCAAGATGATGGGAGGGGGGTATATGAAGTACCCAGGCGGCGGATACTTCAAGATGTGAAGTACCGCAACGCCAAAAGAAAAAAACTAGACTCGAATATCGAGAACGAAAAGCGACGCCTAAATAATGAAGCTGTCAAAAAATCTCTCACTCGCCGAAGTAACGAAAAGCGTAACGGCTAAGCGACTCGGCATAGATAACACCCCAGATGACTGGACTAAAGAAAATCTTCGCCAAGTTGCGATCAATGTATTTCAACCTCTTAGGGATGCTTTCGGGTGTCCTATATACGTGTCGAGCGGCTATCGCTCAGCTGAGCTCAACACTGCTATCGGTGGCTCAAATCGCAGTCAGCATGTGGAAGGCAGAGCACTCGATCTGGACGCAGACGTATACGGACGCTGTACAAACGCTCAGATCTTCAACTACATTAAAGACAATCTGGAATTTGATCAGCTCATTTGGGAGTTTGGTGATGAAAGCAATCCTGATTGGGTTCACGTCAGTTTCGTTTACGATGGGAATAATCGTAAGCGCTGTCTCAAAGCTGATCGTGATGATAAAGGAAAGACGTTCTACACAGTAATATTTGACTAATGCCAGAACTCGGAATAGGACTCGGAATACATAAAGGAGGGGTACCAAAGAAAAGCTTGCTCCTCGACAAGTACGATATAGATGCAGCTTTCTCGCTGCGTAAAGTGAGGGCCGACTACAACGGCCCTTGTGTTCGTGTAAGAAACAGCAGCGGGGAGTTTGCTGATATCGGGTTTACTTCTAAGGGCGTACTCGACGAAGCTGCTCTGAACGCTCACTGCGGAGCGAATGACGGGACGGTTCAGACGTGGTACAATCAGTCTACTGAGGGCGGGAGGTACAATGCAGTGCAGGATACTGCAGCCAATCAACCGATCATCTATGACGCCTCAGAAGGAGGGTACCTTGGGTATCTTGAGAACACAGGCAATATGTATCTGCGTTTCGAGAATCAGCTTACTGGTGTTACTGACCTCGCTGCTGTCTACGAAAACGTTTCTAGCAATACAAGCTCAGCTTACGTTCTTGGAGAACACAGGTCTGATGGAGGTGCAGCCGACGGTGTCTCAGTGGGTCACCCAACAGTCCCTGGGTTTTCTATCGTGGGAATCGGAACTGACCTTGTGTCTCATACTGGAAGCGCCGTTGGTGAAAAGCATGCTGGCTTTGCTTATATGAGTGGTAACCCTAGGTTTACTGTTGTAGACGGGTATGTCACAGACAGCACCGTAAATAGTACTACGCCTATTGTTGTAGACTACATTTTCTCAAGAAGTAAGTCTGATAACCCAGATACCTGGGACTTCTTGGGGAAAGTATGGGAGGTCTTCCTCTCTACTTCTGACCTCTCAGCTAAGCGCATAGCACTAGAGAACAGCATTCTTTCAGCGAACGCATTGACAGTACCTGAGCAGACGCTGCTTGAGAAGTACGACGGAGCTGCTGCAGCATACTCTTTGCGCTGCATCAATAGAGAGCACGTAGGCCCTATTATAGAGCTTAGAGCCACTCAGACGACAGAGGTTACTGAAGACGTGTATCTTGATTCAACAGGTGTTGTCAATGAGTCTAGGATAACTGCGCTCTGCACTGACGACGAAGACGGCGACGCACTGGTAGATGGATTTGTAAGAACGTGGTACGACCAAGCAGGTTCAAACAACGCGACGCAGACGACTGACGCATACCAACCAAAGATTCATGACGCAACTAATGGTGTGGTGTTGGAGAATGGTAGGCCTGTAATTGACACCATGACAGACAACTATGGAATGTCATTTAATTCAACCATTCAAGCCTCAAGCCAATTTATTGCAACTGTCAGCTACATCAACAATCAAAATATTTTCATTGGAAGCTCCGATTATTTTTGCTTTATAAATGGTGCTGCGACTTTGGTGAGGGCGAATAATGTTTCTGAATCATACACATCTCCGACGGTATCAAATCAAACTATTTTAACATATACTAGAGATGGCTCGCAAAGCGAGCTTTTTCAAGAGGGTGTCAGTTTAGGGACATCTACTGCCCTATCTACAGAGGTCAGCGACTACGACGGAATTGGAACTTACCAGCGTGCAGGCGCTGCTAATTTCAAAATGCAAGAAATCGTCATTTACGATTCTGATCAATCTTCTAACCGCGAAGGAATAGAGTCCAACATCAACGCTCACTACTTCATCTACCAAGAGGCTACGGCATCTCCAGCTTCTGGGTTCTTGGCTGATTACAGCGGAGCTGCTGCAGCATACTCTGTAAGACAGCTCGGTGACGCTAACATCTGCATGAGAGTTAGAAGAGACGGTGATGACGCAGAGAAGAACATAGGGTTCGGTAGTGACGGGTTTGTAGACACGACTGCTATCTCAGACTTCTGCGGGAGCGACAACGGATTTGTCGTCACTTGGTTTGATCAGAGTGGTAACGCTGTAGATGCAACTCAAGGCACTAACGCTGAACAACCTAAGATTTACGACGGGACTGACGGCATAACAAAAGATAATGGCTACCCTGCCACAGAGTGGTCAGCAGCATCGGGACAAATGCTCGAAGCCAATTATACGACAAACTCAAGTGAGTTTACTGTTGTCGCTGTAGCTAATAGTGATGACAGCTCAACGAATAAAACCATTGTCCTCACCCCAGAAGCACTTGTGTTTCTTGGGAACGACGAGGCAGCTAAACATATCCAGGGTAATGCTACTCAGGCAATTTACTCAAGTGCCGACTTTACCGATCAAGCTATTCACTTTGTTGGAAACAGCGGTAGTGAATCTTTTGCTGGAGAAAACGGAGACACATTTGTTACAGTGGCTGAATCTACAGCTACTAACGGTGAGCTGAAAATTGGAAACAACGCCAATGAAAGTATCCCATTCCTCGGCACTATACAGGAGATTGTTTATTACACTTCTGATCAGTCTTCGAACAGAACGGGTATTGAAGAAAACATCAACGACGCCTTCAACATCTACCCGTCAACCGAGACTCCTACCTCAGGATTCCTAAACGAGTTCTCTGGGGCTGCAGCAGCATACTCAGTACGTAAGCTTGGGGACTCCCCAGTGGCCATGAGAGTCAGAAAGACTGTCAGCTCTGTCGACTACTACCAAGTCATAGGCTTTGATGCTAACGGTGATCTCGACACAGCAGCTATCGAAGAGTTTGCTGATGGCAACGATGTATTCGTTCAGACGTGGTACGATCAGAGTGGGAATGGTAGACACCAAGTACAAGACACGAACCTTGAGCAACCTAAGATCTATGACGGGACTGATGGCTTCTACTACACGGAAGGCAATGTAGCGATATGGTTTAACGATCAGGGGATGGAAGATTCGTCAGACAATCAAATCACTGTCCTTGATCAAAGTATTTTTGTGGTTGCTGAAAGGTCAAGCACTGTGGACGCCGATAGAAGCGTCTTTGTAGGTCACTCAGAGGATGCTACGTACCAGGTATTTGCAGCTCAAGTTTGGGGAGGGTCAGATGCCGATACTGCTGATCGACTTGTTTTTTATGCTGGCACTGATTTCGATTCAGCAGAAATTCCCGTTTCTATTGACACGAAGCAAAATCTCATGACTTATGGTTGGCACCATGACGATAATTCTATTTTTCAATATAACGGTGAAGAACCTGCTCTCAATGCAGACGGCGATCCATCTCCAACCCAGAGCACATACCAAATATCTGTAGGGTCTAAAAGCTACAATTCTCTTGAGGCGTATGTAACGGAAGTCATCGTGTACGAGGGCATGAGAGATGCCACTACAAGAGTCAACATCGAGAAGAATCAGAACAACTACTTCCTCATTCACCAAGAAGCTTCTGCCTCCCCAGCTACTGGACTGCTTAGCGAAGCACCAAACGCAACAGCTGCATACTCTGTGCGTCAGCTCGGTGATGCTAAGCTGTGCATGAAAGTGAGAAGGGGTAGTGATAACGCTACAAAGAACATCGGGTTTGTAAATGGTGTTGTCGACACAGCAGCCATCGAAGCTTTCTGCGGTAACAGCGACGGTACTGTAGATACGTGGTATGACCAGAGCGGTAGCGGTAATCACGCCACTCAGGGTACTGCTGGGTCTCAACCTAAGATCTACGACAGCGCAACGGGTGTGGAGTTGGAGAACGGCAAGCCCATTCTAAGCTTCGGGGTTAATAATAGATTTAATTTGTCTTCTAACCTCAGCATATTGAATGAAAACTTTTTCTATGTTACAGCAGAAACCGTTGATCTTACAGTGTACGGACTTGTTGATGACACAGATTACCTTAGAAATCAGCTCACCAGATATTTGCTCAGTGATGGTGGAACTCTTTATTCCTCGAACATAAGTCCTTCTTCAGGCTACTCAGTTCATAGTGTTATAAACAATGATGGGGCGTACCAAAACGGAACAAAGCTTGCTGACTTTACAAACGCGTTGACTATATCTGCTGACTCTATCTTAGAAGCAAATTCTGCTGGTTCTTATCAGGAGCTTGTCATTTATGATTCAGACCAATCCGACAACCGCGAAGACATAGAAACCAACATCAACAACCACTTCAAGATCTACACTCCGTTCACCACTGGACTCCTCGACTCATACCCTGGGGCTGCAGCAGCTTACTCTCTGAGAAGACTGAGCTCTACGTACACAGGCCCAGCTATCGAAGTGACAA